>JAABUK010001464.1_pt1 | contig 44861 bp, 36 predicted proteins | sample 5559141 | NCBI WGS metagenome assembly JAABUK01 (sample SAMN10711869, study PRJNA513367) | rock metagenome | isolation source: Antarctica rocks | place: Antarctica: Victoria Land, Pudding Butte nord | collected 2016-01-03 | reverse complement strand
GCATGTGGAGAGCCGGATGCGGGGCCAACTCGCACGTCCGGTTCGGAGGGCGGGCCAGGGAGACGGATCGGTTGGAAGGCCGACACCGCGCCCTGGTCCGACCCTACGAGCGTGCTGTGGTGCTGTGCATGGATGAAAAGTCTTCGGTACAGGCGTTGGATCGGACTCAGCCGTCGCTGCCGATGGTCAGAGGTCGGGCCGAGACGGTGACTCATGACTACAAGCGCAACGGCACCACCACCTTGTTCGCGGCGTTGGACGTGCTGACCGGGAAGGTCATCGGGTCGTGCATGGATCAGCACCGGCATGTGGAGTTCCTCAAGTTCCTCAAGACGATCGACCAGCAGGTTCCCAAAGGGCTTGCCGTGCACCTGATCCTGGACAATTACGCCACCCACAAGCACGCCAACGTGAAGGCGTGGCTGGTCAAGCATCCCCGGTTTTACCTACATTTCATCCCCACCTCCTCCTCGTGGCTGAACCTGGTGGAGCGGTGGTTTCGGGAGCTCACCGACAAGGCGCTGCGCCGCGGGGTCTTCCGGTCCGTGCCCGACCTGATCGACAAGATCGAGGAATACTTGGCCGCTCACAACGCGAAAGGGATAACGTTCACCTGGACGGCCACCACGGACCAGATCCTGGCTAAGGTCGCCCGTGGACGAGTCGCCCTGGCAAAAGTCAACCAAATCTGAGACACACCACTAGATGGTCACTATTGCACCGGTGGTTTCCCCACCCAACTCGCGCGTGACCCCGGTCGGGTGAATGTGCTCGGCGCGCGGATATGCGGCCATGTAACCGCCAGCGGCTGAAGGCGGGCGTGTGACACTGTCACACATGCCGGAATCGTCTGTGGTGAAGTCAGTGCGGCTACCGCGTGACCTCGTCGACCGACTTGAGATACAGGCTAAAGCCGAACACCGCACCGTGAACAACCTGATTGCCATGATCCTGACCGAAGGAATCCAGCAACGTCCAGCCGTCGGCGGGCGTTGGCCGACGAAAATCCAACCATCGAGACCCCCTACCGTCGATAGCAAGGACACCTCCGCGTGACCGCCTCCACCAAGACCACGTCCACCGGTCCAGCCAAGAATGCGATCAGCACGGTCACCCTGCAGGACCTGGAAAAGCGACTGTGGAACGCAGCCAACGCGCTGCGCGGCCCGGTGGACCCAGCCGACTTCAAGACCTACGTCTTCCCCATGCTGTTCTGGAAGTGGATCAGTGACACCTGGGCGTACGAACATGAGCAGGCGGTGGCCAAGTGGGGTGACGAACTGGACGACGAGATCGAGGAGGACTTCCATCAGTTCGACCTGCCCACCGGTACCCGGTGGTCTGAAATCACCAACGCCACGACCATCCTCGGCGCCAAGATCACCAAGGCGTTCGTCCGCATCGAGCAGGCCAACCCCGAGCATCTCAACGGCATCTTCGGTGACGCTGTCTGGGCCAACGAGCAACGGTTGCCGCAGTCGGCGCTCATCGGCCTGATCAAAGCATTCAACGAGATCACGCTCAACCCGAGCACCGTCAGCCACGACATGCTCGGCCAAGGCTACGAGTACCTGTTGAAGAACTTCGCCGACGAGTCTGGCAAGAAGGCCGGCGAGTTCTTCACTCCCCGCTCCGTCACGCACCTGCTGGCGGGCATCCTGGACCCGAAGCCCCGCGAGTCCGTCTACGACCCGACTTGCGGTTCCGGCGGCATGCTCATCGAGACGATCAACTGGGTCCGCCAGAACGGCGGCGACCCACGCACCCTGAGCCTGTACGGCCAGGAGGTCAACCTGACCACCTCATCCATCGCCAAGATGAACCTGTTCCTGCACGACATCAAACGGTTCGAGATCGCCCGTGGTGACACCCTGCGAGACCCGAAGCTGCGCAATCCCGATGGGACGATGCGTACCTTCGAGGTCGTCATCGCCAATCCGCCGTTCAGCCTGAGCGACTGGGGCGCCGACCGTTGGCCGGCCGACCCGCGCGCCTTCTGCGGCGTGCCGCCCGCCAAGAACGGCGACTACGCCTTCGTCCAGCACATGATCACCTCGATGAAGGACTAGACAGGCCGGGTCGGCGTCGTCATGCCGCACGGCGTGCTGTTCCGCGGCGGCGTCGAAGCAAAGATCCGCCAGTGCCTGGTCGAACAGGACAGCCTGGAAGCCGTCATCGGCCTGCCCTCGAAGCTCTTCTACTCAACGACAATTCCCGCCAGCCTGTTGATCTTCCGCGCAAAGAAGGACAAGGCGCGGAAAAACCACGTCCTGTTCATCGACGCCTCCGCCCGATTCACCAAAGGTAAGCCCCAGAACGTCATGTCGGCCGAAGATGTCGACGACATCATTAAGGCATACCACACAGGGGAGGACCCCGACGGCGAGGGCGGCATCGAGATTCGCCTCGTCTCGATCGACGAAATCAAGCGCAACATGTTCGACTTGAACATAGGCCGCTACGTCAGGGCTGCGGCCGACGCTACGACCGACCTGCCCACCGCGATGGCCGCATATCAAGCGGCCCGCGCCGCACGCAGAACCGCAGAAGAAACCATGTTCAAGGTACTTGCTACTGCAGGCATTGAGGTCCGCGATGAGTGACTGGCCGATCTTGCAAGTATCGGAGCTAGCGGTGCAACGCGGACTTATCGGGGGGCCGTTCGGTTCTTCGCTGGTGTCGCGGGACTACGTAGCTAACGGCACCCCCGTGATCCGTGGGACGAACATGCCGGCCTCTCAATCCTTGATTGGCGGTCCGTTCGTGTTCGTTTCCGAGGAAAAGGCCAAATCGCTTGCGCGAAACCAGGCTGTACCCGGTGATGTCGTATTCACCCAGCGTGGCACCCTCGGTCAAGTCGGCCTTGTACCCGCCGGTAGTTACGACAGTTACGTTGTGTCGCAGTCACAAATGCGACTGAGAGTGGATGCGCAGATCGCGACGCCTGAATACGTCTACTGGGTCTTTCGAAGCCCGCATATAGTTGCCCATGTACGGGGGTTGAATACTGCCACCGCTAATCCTCACATCAATCTCGGTATCCTGGCAAACATTGAGATTCCAGTCCCACCCATTCCCGAGCAGCGTCGCATCGTTGCCGTCATGTCTGCCGTGGACGCGCACATCGAGGCACTATCGGAGGAGTCGAACCGACTTGATGCCACTCGTGTAGTTCAACTCGAGGCGGTCCTCGACCGCGCGGGGCCGGGAAGCATTACCCGACTTGGTGATTTAGTTGAGCTTGTCTACGGACGTGCGCTTCGCGCAGAAGATCGCTTACTTGGCCCCGTCCCGGTTTTTGGTGCGGCCGGCACGGCCGGAATGCATACAGAAGCCAACAGCGGTGTGACCATGCCGATCATTGTCGGCCGGAAGGGAGCGGACGCTCGCACCTTCAGATCGCCAGTTCGAGACGAGGACTCATCCTCCCGGGGGTGGGGCGGTGCCGGGTCTGTGCGCTGGTGCACTGAGCCCCACTGGGTTATTGATACAGCTTATGCTGTGCTCAACAAGACCGGCATGGACGATCGCGCCTTGTATTGGCTACTGGTGGCCGCCGATCTTCCGAGGGTGGCAACCAAGACAACCCTGCCCGGCCTGTCTAGGGGCCCGGCGTATGGCATCGAAGTATTTTTGCCCGGAGCGCCTGACTGGTTCGAACCAATGGAGGCTGGCAGCGCCCACCAACGGGCAATGGCCGCCGAGCTCGCAGCACTCCAGACCGTACGCGCCGATCTGCTCTCCGCGCTGCTGTCGCAGGAGATCGCAGTCGACGCCGCAGTAGACATGTTCGTGAAGGCGGCGTGACTATGGGGTTCACCGAGGCTTCCACGATTCAGCGGTCGCTGATCGAGTGGGCGGAGGAGGCCGGCTGGGAGTACATCTCCGGCGCGCACCTCCCGCGGGACGAGTCGCTGGCCGACGTCGTAATCGATGCGTGGGCTCGCGAGTCATTGCTGGAGCTGAACCCGGAACTGGTCGGCGATCCGGATTCGACCGAGATCGCGATTGCTGAGGTATTGCGGGCAGTGCTGGACGCCCAGGACGGTCTGATCGCTGCTAATGAGCAGCTCACCGTGATGCTTCGCGGGCATCATGCGTTCAAGACGGCCGACGGCAAGCACGAGCCGCGGCGGTTCATCGACTTCGAGCACCCCGAAAACAACCGGTTCGTCGTGGCCGATGAGGTGACGATCAAGGGTGGGCCGAACACTCGCCGGTTCGATCTCGTGTTCTACGTCAACGGGTTTCCCCTGGTGGTCGTCGAGACCAAAACGCCCGTCAGCAGCAAGGTGTCGTGGCTGAACGCGGCCAAGGATCTCTACGGGACCTACGAGGTCGAGTACCCGCACTTCTTTGCACCCAACCTGTTCGTGGTCGCCACCGAGGGGTTGACGCTGCGGATGGCTGCGGTGCGCTCCGAGCCCGATCCGGAGTCGGAGCTGTGGGCTCCGTGGGGCTCCACCAAGGACAGCGCGAAGCTATCCGGCCCAGCCCGGGTCGAGCGGGCGGCGCGGCTGCTGCTCACCCCGGCGACGGTGCTGGCGATCCTGCATGACTTCGCCATGTACCGACACGCCAGGGATGCCTCCGAGATCGACATCAAACTGCTGCCGCGGTACCCCCAGTACGAGGCGGCCATGGCGATTCACGCCAAGGTATTGGCCGGCGGCGCTGGCGGCCTGATCTGGCACCACCAGGGCTCGGGCAAGACCGAACTGATGGCTTTCGCCTCGGCGTGCCTGCTTGGCGATCCGAAGGTCGGGAACCCGACCATCATCGTGATCGCCGACCGCAAGGACCTGGTGCGCCAGACCGCCGAACTGTTCAACACGACCGGTATGCCGCGGGTGGAGACACCCGATTCGAAGGCGCAGCTGCACCGGATGCTCAGGCGCGACGACAGTGGCGTCATCATCACCACGGTGCACAAATTCGCCGAGGCCGGACACCTGAACGACCGGTCCAACATCATCGTGCTGGTCGACGAGGCGCACCGCTCACAGGAGGGCAGCTTCGGTAAGGCGTGGCGGGAGGCGGTGCCCAACGCCCGCTTCTTCGGAGCCACCGGCACTGCGATCGAGGATAAGAGCCGCAGCACGTTCAAGCTGTTCGGTGACCCGGACGACCCAGGCTTCGTCATGTCGAGATACACCCCGGAGCAATCGATCGCCGACGGCTTCACCAAGCCGGTCATCGTCGAACCCAGGCCGGTCGAGTTCAACCTGGACAAGAACGAACTCGACGACGCCTTCGACGAACTCGCCGACACCGAGGATCTTGACCAGGAGGCGAAGGAGTTCCTGGCCGGCAAGGCGTCACACGCCGAAACCATCCTGGCCAACCCGGACCGGATCGCCGCTGTCTGTCGCGACATCGTGAGCCACTACCTGACCTACGTCGAACCGCTCGGACAGAAGGCGCAGGTGGTCGCCTACAACCAGAAGCTCGTCGTCGCCTACGCGCGGGCCATCGGCAACGAACTGACCCGCCGCGGATCCACGCGCACCGTCGGCGTCGTCATGCACGTGCCCCAGGACAAGAGCACCCCGAAGGCGTATCAGCAGTACGCACTCACAGACGAGCAGGAGGAGGCGCTGAAGCGGCGCTTCAAGAACGTCAACGACGCATTGTCATTCATCGTCGTGACCGCCAAGTGGATGACGGGCTTCAATGCCCCCATCGAAGGCGTGCTGTACCTGGACAAGCCGCTGAAGGCCGCCAACCTGTTCCAGACCATCACCCGCCCGAACCGGCCGTGGAAGAGCCCCATCACCGGTCAACGCAAGGAGTACGGATGGGTCGTCGACTACATCGGATTGGCGAAGGCGATCGGTGCTGCGCTGCTCGGTCCGCGACCCGCAGATGACGGTGACGGCGAGAGCGAGATCAACGTGGTCGACATCGGCCAGCTGGTCGGCAAGTTCACCACCGAGCTGATGACACTGGACGCACTGTTTGCCGGCGTCGACAAAAACGACACCAACCTCGGCTCCCTCGCCGAGGCGCACGAGCGCATCCCCGACGGCAGCCCGGCTCGCGAGCAATTTATCCAGGGATTCGTCGCGTTGCAGGCGATCTGGGAGTTCCTCGATCCCAACCCCATGCTCGCCGGGGCCAAGGGCACCTACGTGTGGCTGGCGAAGGTCTACCAGTCGGTGCTGCCGCGTGACCACTCGAAGACGTTCCTGTGGGACAAGTACGGCGCGAAGACCCAGGCGCTGATCCACGCCAGCATGTCGAACATCCAGGTCCAGCCGAAGCCCGGCCGGAACGTCACCCTGGACGCGGGCGGCCTGGCCCTCGTCAAACGGATCGCCGAACAGCTGAGGCTCGCCAACTTGCCGACGCAATCGGACAAGGGCCCCGGCGAGGTCTACCAGGGGGTGCTGGACAGCATCGAGGCACGGCTGAAGCGACGCATCCAGGACGCCGACGCTGCGGTCTACAAGTCGCTGGCCGACCGCATCGAGAAGCTGCGCACCCAGGCGATCACCAATGTCGAGGAGTCCCTCGCATTTCTGGAGGAAGCCCTGCAGATCGCCCGCGATGTGGTCGCAGCCGACCGGGCCGCCGAAGCCGGCGATCTGGATCTCTACGATCCGAAGACTGGTGCGCTCACCCAGATCGTGGAAGAGAACACGCCACCCGGACTACACAAGATCATCCCTGACATCGTCCAGAAGATCGACAGCATCGTGGTGGAGGTCGCCTTCGTTGGCTGGCACGAGGACACCGACGGCGACAAGAAAGTCCGCCGGGAGTTACGTTCCACCCTGAAGAACTATGGCCTGCCAGTCACGGGTGCGCTTTTCGACAAGACCTACGCCTACGTTCGGGAGAACTACTGAAGCTCAAGCAGTACGCCTCTTCGACGGCACTGCGGCTGCTACCACGCCGGGCGCATCGGATACTGGTCAGTGATGTTGACGATCTGCTTGCCAAGCGGAGGCACCGAGATTGCGACAGCCATGGGGGATTCCGACGATGGTCGTCGCTTAGATGTCCCACGGGGCAGGACGGTACGCGTCTCGGCTGGCGATCAAGGAGTCACCTCAGAGACGACTGACCACGCGCAACCGGCATCTTCCAGGAACGCCATCAAAGCTCCGAACGCGGCGGCCCCATCGAATTCCCGGATCCGCTCGGCGGGTCTGCCCGTCAAACCGTGGGTTCGCCCCGATGAGCCGCTGCCTGGCAACGAACCGGTCATCGTTGTCTTCGATGGGGGTGAACGCGCGGCGGCGAGCTACAGACGCTGTTCCGCCTCGTCGACCAGTTCGGCGTGGTTAGGGTCGCCCTCTGAGATGTCATTGTGGGCGACGACCGCGGGCCCCTGACGACGTAGCCTTGCGTGCTGATCTCCCTGTCAACGGCCGGGCGAGCGCTGCGCTCCCGGGGCAGTCCTCATTCCCGACCGTATCCATGACATCACCTGTGCTATGTCATGAACCGCCACCAGCGATCACTTGGCTTCAATCACCGTCGAATTGAGGAGAGCAAAGATGGCCTCGAAGTTCGCGACCGTTGCGGGGTTGACGGTCGCGAAAAATTCTTCCCGGTACTGTGTGAGTGCGTGGGCGGGTAGCGCATGGTCATACTCCTTCCCGCGAAACACGTTGATGCGCCTGAGGATCGGCTCCGTTGTCGGAGTCAATTCAGATTCTGCCAGGTCCGTCTTGAGTGCCCAGTTGTAGAGCCGCAAGTAGTCCTGTGTTGCGAACAGATCCTCGATGTCGGCATTTTTGGGCATGTTCGCAACGTCAGAGCACAGCACGATTGCGCTGTGCGGGACGGAGTTGTCCTTTGCTGCCGCTTGCATCCGGGCGACCCGGTTGCTCGATCTATCACCATCGATCAGCGCGGATACCTTCAGTCGGCGCCCGAGCAGCGCGATGAAGGCGGGCATGTTGTCGGCCCCGCCGACGGGGATCATCGCAAGGCGCGGATCGAGCCCCTGCTTGCCCTTGGCCGTTAGGTGTTCGGTCATACGCTGGAGATAGACGAAGTCACTGCTGCCTTCGACCGCGAGATGTTGGCCGGAGCCGAGGAACAGATGCTGGCTTAGCGAGTAACCCAGGGCCGATTCGATCGGCAGGATCGTGGCCTTGTCGGCCGTGAGGCTCGGCAGGGTGACGACGACACCGAGGTTCGGGTTCTCTCGGGTGGCGCGGTCGTGGACGGCTCTGAGCTTCTCGTATCTGGTCGGATCGACCATGTGCTGCGAGTGTGTGGTGTAGATCGTCTGTTTGGAGGCACCGAGCTCCTTGAAGATGTAGTCGACGAACTCGCGCTGCGCATCGCCGTGCAGGCTGGTTCCGGGTTCGTCTAGGAGGACAACCACGGGGTCGTCGGAGTCTTGGTACTCGCTGAACGCAGCGAAGAACGAGAAAAACCACTGGAAACCAGTGGATCGAGTGTTGAAGTTGGTCTCGACACCGCCATGGCGGCCGTCGCGGAGCTCGATCTTTAAGAATCGATGCGCAGTCTGGTTTCCGGCCGGATCGGTAGCGAAGACTCGGTTGTCGGTATCGAAAACGACGCTCAGGTCAGGGTTCTGCTTCCAGTAGGCGAACACGCGGGTACTGAGGTCTGAGCTGACCGCCTGTAGCTCGGCCTTGCGGCTGTCGTAATTGTCATCCAAGAAATCGCTGGGCTGTTCGTCCGCATGGGCCAGAAGCGCTACCACCGTCCGCTCCGGGCTCGTCAGTTTCGCATCCTGCGCGATCCGGGCCGCCAGGTTCGTCAGGTCGGTCTCGCCCGGCAAGGTGTCGTAGTTGGAGAAGTAGAAGAACTTAGGCACCATCGGTTTAAGCGTGGCGGACCGCGCCCCCTCCGGGTCGTTGTAGGTGATGAGTGGTGCGTACTTATCCAAGGCCGCCGCGAACGCCGTGAAACTCTTCGCTCCTTTGATGTCGCCCTGGTCCTTGAGCTCTTTGGCTTTCGCCTTCGCCCCGGCAACGATCTCGGAGTGGGTAGGTTGAGGCGCGTCGCCGTCCACTGCCAACGCCGGCGGACTGATTAGTTCAGCGAGATCATCGACGCCGACTGGATTCTCGGCAGCAGCCGCGGACACCGCCTGCGGAACGGTGCATAGAGCCCACGCCACCCATTCGTTGGCGTAGTTGCGGGCGACGTGACAGATCGTCCCCTCCGGGGGCACTACGCCGTAGGCCTCCTCGACCATCGCACATTCGTCCTCGCTCAAGACAAATTCGGCGGTGATGGGGAACAAGCCGCTCAGCTTCGGGTTTTTCTTTCGATCGGGCGACAGACGCCACCGCGGGTACTCGGTGGTCAGGTCGAACTTGGTGTCCTCGCCGTTGGCCGGGTTGAGCCGGTGGAGGGCCTTGAGGATGGTGGTCTTACCCGACTCGTTCTTGCCGACCAGGCATGTGACGTCGTCCTCGATCTCGATGCGCTGCGGGTCAACGAAGTTCCGGTATTTCTGTACCGTGACCGCCGAGAGCTTCATGCTTCCTCCGTAGCGGGGATGCAGACACCCCGAGACGACAGATGTAGCACGACACCCCGACACCCGGCGAACCGCGGTCGGATCATTGGTGTTGTGCCACACGATCGCGCCCGAGATTTGCGGGCCGACGGATCGGTCCTTGGGCATCCGCCGCCACTGGCCCTTGAGGTAGTCAGGCAGGCTGAGCATCCCGGCCTAAACAGCACTTCGTAATGCGGACGGTCCGACCCGAGCCGCGACCGTAGGAACTCCAGTTGGGGACGTCAAGGCCTTCGTGACACCGCGGCCGGCCAAGATTTGGGGTCGGGTTTCATTCGTCCGCGACAGGCGACCGCCGACTTGTCAGTAACTCTCGGGGTGTCGGCGGCAGCGGGGCCACGATCCGGCGCTTGGGTCCCTGCGTGACGCTGTTTTGGGGCTGGCCCGTCGCAGCATTTGTAGTCAGGCGGAAGTTCGGACGCTCCGATGCGCGGCGAGCAGGCGGCGGCCCTGGCTTTCGGATGTTCCGAGTAGCGCAGCGACCATCGGACCGGTGGTGCTTGCGCCGTGCTCGGCAATCAGGCTGGTGATCAGCGCATGCCGATCCGAGGCCGGATCCCGGTCCGGCGCTTTCGCTGCGGTGATCGGCGTGTGCGGGCGATCGTGGCCGGGTGCGGCGGCGAGGCCGTGGCGGGGCTCAGAGACGGTCACTGAGGGCCTGACGGGTGCAGTTGCTGCGATGGGTGCGGGTGATTGCACCGGGGGAGTGCTCGCCGGGTTCGCTGCGCGCTGCGCGGCCCGCGCTGCGCGTTCTTCGTCGCGGCGCGCATCTGCGCGCATCTGGTCGGCGAGCACCGTGCGCGCATGATGCGCGCTGCGCTGCGCGCGCAGCACCAGCTCCACGCTGGCGAGCAGCACTGCCGGGACTACGCCGGCGAGCACCATGCCGAGCACCGATCCGCCGAGGCTGGCGCTGTGCGCGATCTGGACGACGGTGGAGAGCGTCAGCAGGCCAGACATCATGATCAGCTCCATCCGCGGCCTCTCCCCGCTGGCCGCGCGGTTTAGGGCGGAGACGCCGGCGGCGAGCACGCCGGCCTCGATCACCAGCGGGACGATCCAGCCGAGCCCGGCCGGGACGGCTCCGGATGTCACGGCCACGGACGCAGTGCCGTCGAAGGCGAGCACGCCGGATCCGACGGCGACCAGCGAGGTGGATCCGACGGCGGTGCGGTGCAGCCAGGTCGGTGCGGTGGCGGTCACTGCTGGAACACGGAGACGACATCGGCGGAGACATACCGGCCGGGTGCGAGGCGGTACCAGCCGTGGGCGCCGTCCGTGGCCCTGATGGTCACCAACTGCTTGCCGGCAACGACCGTCCGATCGGCGATGGTCGCGACGATCGGGTACTGCTCACCGGGACCGGTGCGTACATGAACCTCTGTGATGGTTTCCAGGTAGGCGCCGTCGACGTCGTCGTGCGTCCCCGACGACGTCACCAGCGCTGACGCCGGGTAGGCGGGGGCGGTGGGAGGTACTGCGGTGCCGCACGCCCCGAGGACGGCGAACGCGACGGCGGTGACGGCGAGCGGGCGGAATCTCATATCGGCTCCAGTTGTCTGCGACCTTAGTACATGTCCTAAAAGTCAAGCAAGTGAACCACTAGGTGTCAAGTGCATGTACTGATAGAGTTCGCGCATGGACGAGACCCAGATGCAGATGCACGAGGCTGCCGTGACCGCCGCCGTCGAACGGGTACGGACCGCAAACTCGGAGGTGGCCGCCGCTGTCGAGCACAGGGCCCGGGTGCTGACGGCCGCGCACGAGGCCGGCATGTCCTGGTCGCGTCTGGGTGAGCTTCTGGGGACCACCGCCCAGACGGCGTTGCAGAAGGCCAAGCCCAGAGACATCCGCTCCGAGGATCGGGCGAAGATAACAGCGGCCAGACGCGGTCGCGCCGAGGGTCGGGCGAAGAAGGCCGGGTGAACCACCGCCAGGTGAAAGAACACAGAGGCCCCGACGCGCACCCGCGTCGGGGCCTCTTCTGTTGGTTCGGGGGTCAGCGGATGCAGTCAGTGGCTGCGTCGACCTGGTGCAGGCCGCCGGGATCGCCCGAGTCGATGCAGAAGGTGTGTCCGCTCCGGCTGTCGGTGACGGCCAGGACGTACCTCCGCCCGTTCGACCAATACTCCGCGGTCTGGTTGCTGCCGGCCGAGACAGATGGCAGGGACTCGCTCCCGGACGCGGCGAGCAGCTCGCCGATGTCTGCCGGGTTGGCTGCCGCGGTGGGCGTGGAGGTCGGGTAGACGCCGGTCGATTTGTACGCCGCGTAGATCTGGAAGCTGGCGGTCTGGGCGACCGCCTGCGCTCCGGAGTCGTACATGAAGGCGGCGGCGAAGTGGCCGGCGAAGAACAAGACGGCGCCGATGACGCCGCTGCCGACGAGCTTGCGGAAGATGCTGCGGATGGTCATCAGGAAGACCCCTTCGGTAGGCGCTACGGCTGATCCGTCTTGGCTCAGTACGTGTACTAAAGCACTGTTCGCGACAGCAGGTCAAGTACATGCACTAAACCCGTCAAAATGACCAAAAGTTGATCTTGAAAACAGCCGGTACCGACGGTCCAAAGTTGATCTTGTAACGGTGTCCGGTGAGGACGGATTTTTGCGGTCCGCGAAGCGGATGCCTTGGGCCCGTGACGGTCGGCCGGAAAGCGGATTTTGCGGGTCCGCGCAGCGGCTGCCGTGACCGTTGTCGAGATGCTGTGAGCTGTGAGCCGCCGTCGTAGCCGTAAGCCGTAAGCCGGCTGGTGGCTGTTGGTCAGTGACTGAAGGGAGGTCCGAAGGACTGACCGAGGTAGCAGTTGTTGTTGGCTGTTGCTGTCAGGAAGTCGAGAAGGATCGGTCAGCAGCGAAGCGGACGACGCGGGTGAGAGACGAAGTCGGGATAGCTGTTGGAAGCTGTGAGAGGACTGAAAAAGAAGGGATTTGGGGGAGGGGTAGTTAGTAGTTGAGAACTGGTCGAGCCGACTTGAGCCATCGCGATACTGACCGCTACGCCACGAACCGCCCCGCCCCGAACCGCCATCTTTGCGGATCTCCACGACTGCTGTGAGCTACCCCGGCTAACCCGACTTGCTGCTGCCCGCTGACCTCGCCGCCGTCGACCCCGAACCCCTTGATGGTCTTGCTGCCCGCCCTGCTCGTGCTCGAAACGATGCCTACCTGCTTGCCCTGCGTCCTTGGCCAACCATGCCCGCCCGCTGCCCGCCGACCGCCCCTGGCCCCTTGATCCGCCATCTTGACCCGTCGTCAGCACTGCCCGGCCTTGTGTCCCCGTTTGCAGTCCTCCGCCCTCAATGCGTCCCCCAGCAAGTGTCTACGGACTTCGTCCTAGACATTGTGGTGTACTCTTTTTGCATGTTCGCAACCCGTCAGCCTACGTTCACCGACCTCGATGTTGTCCTTGGTCCGGTTGTTCGACGTACCGCTGACGACCCGACAAAACTCGTGCTCGCCGTCATCACCCGCGGACTTGATGCCGGTGTGCGCCCCTCCACGATTCGCTCCTACAGCTCTTCACGACTCACTTCGAATCCCTCTGCTCTCGCCCTTGTCACCTCCAACACCTCCTGGTCAAAACTTCTCACTTCCTCCCAGACTCATCTCCGTCGTCTCTCCCTCCCACCACACGTCGACTCATCGGCCGGCTTACCTCCCCACTGCCACCCACCTCCTCGGCCACCCCGGCCACCTCTGCCGGCCACCCCACCCCGGCCATCTCGCCGCGGCTCGAGACCTCCCTCCGCTACCTGACTGCTGTCATCGGGGTCGGCATCATCCGGGATGTGAAGGCCAAACCTGGCGACCCCGGGGCAACGGCTTCGGCTGGCTTCGACGCCGTCGCACTGGTCTCGGCCAGTCGGTTGGCTGTCCGAACCGGGCAGGACCGGAAGGCCGTCAGCCGGCAGCTGACCTTGGCCGCCGGCCCGGCCGGAATGCTCTCGGTGGTGTCCGCGGCCCCGGGCAACTCATCCCGGTACCGGCTTCGTCAGCTGGGTCCGGCGGGCCGGGAGTCGGTCGAGGATCTGTACGACGCGGTGGGCCTGCTGGCCGGCATTCCGGTCGCGGACCTGGCCCTGCAACCGCCGGTGGACGAGGCCCAAAATGGGCTCTTCGAAGCCCCGGTTTTGCCGTTCGATCCGGGGGTGGTTCCGGAGCCGGAGCTGGCCGTCGAGCTGCTCCAAAATGCGGCGCATCCGGGGTTCTCGTACGACCTCGGCGGGCCGGTCTTCCTGACCGGTTTCTTCGACGCCCTGGACATCGATCCGACACCGCTGGGCCCCAGCAAGCGGACGGCGGCCGCCGCGCGCAAGCCGCTCGCCGAACTCGGGTTGGTGCGCGGCTGTGCGCCGTCGGCGGTGCGCGCAATCCTGGATGCGCGCGCCGTCGCGTCGGGGGCATTTGCGCGCGCACGGGATGCGGAGGCCGCGCGCGCAGCGGCGGCCGCGGTGCGCACGGAGGCGGTACTGACCGCGCGCAAATCGCGCACGGCGGCCGCCCCGGCCATCAAGAAGGTGCTCGGCAAAATGCTCACGGTGGCCGGCCCGGTACCGGCGGATCCGGCGGCGGCGGGTACCTGGGTGCGCGGCATGCGGCATCTGTACGGACAGGCCGGGGTGCCCGACACCTTGCACGAGGCGGTTCGCGCACAGCTCCGGGCGAAGCTGCTCGCGGCCGGCTGGGACACCCCCCGGGCGCGTACGGCGGCCCTGCGGATCGCGGCCAAGCCTGCTGCCTGATCGGCAGCAAACAGCGCCCCGAAAAATGGGACTGCGCAGGCCTCGGCCGAATTCGCTCAAGGCATTCAGGAGGCGGATGGCGGACGAGGCCAGCTGGCTCCTCCCTGACCCAATTAGACGACAACTTGGGACCGATCACGCGATACCGCCGGTTTCAAACAACTCAGTCTCGTCCGATCGATGGGTCAAGTCCTTGGACGTGGTGTATCGAGGTTCGGTCACCGGTGATCCGGGTCAGGCGCTGATGGCCTGGATGGTGGGTTCGTCGGTGTCCTCCTTCGCTGGGTCGACGGCGGCTCGGGAGCGGGTCATGACGTCGATGCCGAGGTAACGGCGCCCTTCGGCCCACTCGTCGTGCTGCTCGGCCAGCACCGCACCGACCAGACGGATCAACGAGTCGCGGTCGGGGAAAATCCCGACAACGTCTGTGCGGCGTCGGATCTCCTTGTTCAGCCGCTCCTGCGGGTTGTTCGACCAGATCTGCCGCCAGATCTCCTTCGGGAACACCGTGAACGCCGTCAGGTCCGGTCGGTCCTCCTCCAGGTGCGCGGCGACCTTCGGTAGCCTCTCGGCCAGTGTTTCCAGTACCCGATCGTATTGGGCGTCAACAGCTTTGGCGTCGGGCTGGTCATAGACCGAGTGCAATAGGGCCCGCACCCCAGGCCAGGATGTCTTCGGCGTCTGGGCCATCAGGTTCACCGCGTAGTGGGTGCGGCACCGTTGCCAGGACGCACCGGGCAGCGTCGCCCCGATCGCGGCGACCAACCCGGCGTGGGCATCGGCGGTGACCAGCTGCACCCCGGACAGGCCGCGGGCCACCAAATCGCGGAAGAACAGCAACCACCCGGCGCCGTCCTCGCTGCTGGTCACGGTGATGCCCAAGACTTCGCGGTATCCGTCGGCGTTCACCCCGGTGGCGACCAGCGCGTGGACCCGGGCGACGCGGCCGGCTTCCCGGACCTTCAAGACCAGCGCGTCGGCGGCGACGAATGTGTAGGGGCCCTGGTCCAGCCGGCGACGGCGGAACGCCTCGACCTGGGCGTCGAGATCTTTCGCCATCACCGACACCTGCGACTTCGAGATCCCTGAAATGCCGAGGGATTGAACGAGTTTGTCCATCCGGCGGGTCGACACACCCAGCAGGTAACACGTCGCCACCACCGACGTCAGGGCCTTCTCCGCCCGTTTGCGCGGCTCCAGCAGCCACTCCAGGAAGTACGTTCCTGACCGCAACTTCGGGATCGCCAACTCGATGGTCCCGGCCCGGGTATCCAACTCCCGAGGTCGGTAGCCGCCCGAGGGAGTTCGTCCGCTCCGGGCTGCGCTGCCCGAACTCGGCGTTGCACTGGCTGTCGGCCTCGGCGCCCATCAGCGCTTGGATGAACGTGGACAACATCGACCGCATCAGGTCGGGGCTGGCGTCGGCGAGCTGAGCGGACAGGAACTGTTCGGGGTCGATAAAGTGGGCATTGGTCATCGCGTGCACTCCTAAAAGTTGACTGTGAGATGTCTCTTTCAGGATCACGCGGTGACCGTCCGCGACTTGGCAACGACACGCCGCCCATCAGGGCGTCGCCGTCGTACACCACTCTGCAGGACTCAACCATTGGCCGCCAGCGGCTCTACCAGGTCGGCGGCGACCCGCAGTACCCGAAGCTGGGGAAAGTGATGTCACGGGCGCTCAACTGGGAGCTGATCGCGCAGCAGTACGACCAGCTCGTCAAGTACGCCACCGCGATGCGGTTGGGGACTGCGGAGGCCGAGCAGGTGCTGCGACGGTTCACCCGCGGCGGCCCCAAGCACCCCACCTATGCGGCGCTGGAGGAACTGGGCCGAGCAGTGAAGACGATCTTTCTCTGCGAGTATCTGGCCGATGAATCGTTGCGGCATGAGATTCACCAGGGTCTGCAGGTGGTGGAAAACTGGAACTCCGGTAACGGATTCTTCTTCTACGGCAAGGACTCTGACCTCACCGGTGAAGACCGCGAGCACCAGGAAACCTCGATGCTCGCCCTTCACCTTTTGCAGTCGGCGGCGGTCCTGGTCAACACCATGCTGCTCCAAGCCATTCTGGACGAACCCGAGTGGGCGGCCAAAATGACCGCCGCCGATCGGCGGGCGCTGAGCCCGCTGTTCTGGGTTAACATCAATCCCTACGGCGAGATCCACCTGGACATGGGTCGGAGTCTTGGCTTGGCGCAAGTTGCATAACGACCCGGCCCGATCTCGTTTCGCGGGAACCGGCAATGTCGATCTATCCGAGGTGTCGGTAGATGGTCTTGCGGGACACATGGAACGTTTCTGCGACGTCGGCGACGGTGTAGCGGCGTTTGCCGTCCGGCCCCTTCTCCTCGTACATCTGCCTCACGATGATGTCCTGCCGCGCAGAGAGTTTCGGCTTGCGACCACCAGTCCTTCCGCGGGCGCGGGCGGCCTGCAGCCCCTCCAGTGCCTTCACTGATCAAGTCAGCGAGCATCTCGTCCATGGCACCGATGACGTGGAACAGGAACCGGCCGGCGGGCGTGGTCGTGTCAATGCCTTGCTTGAGCACGATGAGGTTGATGTCGCGTTCATGCAGGTCGGCAGCGATCTCGGTGAGATTCCGTACGACCTGGCCATCCTGGACAATCTGGTGATGACCAGTTCGTCTCCAGATCGCAGATAGCCAAGCAGGTCGTCCCATTCCGGGCGGCGAGCGAGTTTGCCGGAGGCCCTGTCGGTCCAGATCCGTTCGCAGCCGGCAGATCGCAGAGCATCAAGCTGAGAGTCGTCCTTCTGACCCAAGGTGCTGACCCGTGCGTACCCGTTGCGGCCCATACCGAACTGTCCCACAAAGGGTCCGGTCGCAGCTCAGCGATCCATAGATTTCGCACGCCAGTTGCGTCACCTGCTGACCTGCGCTGTTGAATCGCCCATGCTGCTGGACCCTCAGTGGGCCACAAACGACCATTTCAGACCCAAAACCCACCGAACCGCTACTTGCCCCCGGTGGCACGAACTCGAGTACCGGGCCAACACGGTAGTCGGCGCCGCTGCCTGCAACGACCAACTGCGCAGACCGGATGCGGCATCTCAGATCGGCGGCCACTGGCTACAGCGGCTACCGAGGGAAGGATGCGTCACGAACGAGTGTCGAACGGCGCGTCCCACAGGGCATGTAGAGCGCTGGACGGCGCGCCGCAGGAGCGCAAACCCTCCCAACCGGGACAATCGGCCGGTGACAGTTGAGCCATCGGCCAAGCCCCCCGCCAAGCGTCCGGGTCGTAAGCCGATCAGGGTGGGGGAGTGGGGTCGCTTCTTTGGCGCAGTCCTGGGTCTGATCGGGGTAGCTGCCGGCGGCTGGGCTGTGTTCAAGACAGACCTGGAGGCCGGGCCCGTCGCACTGCTACTGCTCGGAACTGTGTTCCTGTTGATCCATGTCACGTCGCGTACCCGACGTCTTGAAGTTCGGTGACAACGAGATTGGGTCTTTCCTCATCACCCAGATGGGCAAATCCCGCAACATGACCTGTGACTCGACCACGAACCCCTCGCGTCGATGGCGATCAACGTTTTCAAGAACCGACGTCTCCAGGTACACAGGCAGTCCCGCCTCTGCGGCTGACTGGAGCCCCGGCCCCATGACCGCTGGTTCGAGTCCGGATCCTGCGTGGTGAGGGTGGGTGGCGACCACACCGAGATACCAGTGGTCAGCCTTCGGCAGCAGCGGGTTCAGCACATCGCCGTAATGTGTCAGCCGGTTGGCTGTCTCCCCGAAGAACTCCGGAGCGACCCCAAGGTCGCCCCGCTCAGACCCCGGCGCCTTCCACATGGACACCGAGGCGCCGCCGCAGGCAATCCAGACTGTGCCCTGCCGGACGCGCTTATCGAAAAGATGGCCCACCAGGGCCCTTGAGTCAAGGTCGAAGGTCTCCGGGTCGGGGAAGAAGAATGCGAACACCGGATCGTGGCGGAGAGCAGACAGGACCGTTGTCAATACTCGCTCTCGGTCTGCAGGAGTCGCCCTGGTGAGCTCTGGCCACATCTAGCCGACAATACGGCGTCGGGAGCTACCTTCAACTCGCGAAAATATTCTGGGGTGGCCTCTAAAGTTGCCATCCAGACTTTTCTCAACCTGCTTGGCGAAAATGATCGGCGCCGAAACACCGGCAACCCGAGCCCTGGAGGAAACCAAGCCACACGGTACGCGAGCGCAACCTGCGACCATTTCCGTCTGCTCTTCCGTAAAATCCAACAATTCAACATTGCTTTCCGTCGGACCTATTGGCGTACCCCCTACCGTGTAATTGTACGAGTTAAGGGCGGAGGTCACCTAGCTGCCACCGTTATCCGTCAGTCGCGGCGCGGCTGGAGTCAGCGCCCCGAATGATCTGATCCATCAGCCCCACAACGGTCGGGTTGACCAGGAAGTCCCGGACGGAAAGGTTCACCTTTAGGGCGGCCCTGATGCTGGCGATCAACCCCGCGGCGAGCAGGCTGTGCCCACCCAGAGCGAAGAAGTCATCTTCCCTGCCCACCTCGGCGGTCTCCAAGACCTCGGCCATCATGGCGGCGAGTTGGGTCTCAACCGGACCGATAGGCGGCGCGGATCCGCCGGGCGGCAAAGCCGCCAGCGCTTGCCTGTCCACCTTGCCGTTGGGGGTGAGGGGCAACCGAGGCACAGCGACGATCGCCGATGGAACCATGTAGTCAGGCAGGTGACGACGCAGTTCAGTCCTGAGCACCCCCGGCTCGAACGAGCCGACGGCGTACGCGATGATGCGGTCGGCAGACGCGTCTACGAGCGCTTCACGGACTCCGGCGCATGCGCTTAGCACCGCCTCGATCTCGCCGGGTTCCACGCGGAAACCGCGGATCTGGATCTGGCGGTCGAGCCGGGACAGGAACTCCAGTCGCCCGTCCGGCAGTTTGCGGACAAGGTCGCCCGTGCGGTACATGACTGCCCCGGGAGGCCCCTGCGGATCGGGGAGGAAGCGCTCGGCGGTCAGTCCCGGGTTCCCGACGTACCCACGACCGACGCCGCAGCCGCCGACGAACAGCTCACCGGCCTCGCCCTGTGCGCAGTTCAGCAGGTCGCCGTCCAGGACATATCCCGCCATGCCGTCAATAGGTCGTCCGATGGGCGGGAAGGGTTCGGGCCCGTGGACCGGCGTGACAGTCGCGGCAGTCATCATCACGGCAGTCTCCGTGGGCCCGTAGACGTTGACCAGTTCCCAGGGAACGGAGGAGGAGGGCCAATTCAGACGATCACCACCGGCCGACACCGTGCGCAGTAAACCTGGAACTGGCCAGTCTTGTTCCACCATCGGTGCTACCAGCCCGGTCGGCAGGAAGCAGCGGGTGATCCGGTTGTCGATCAGGAACCGGGCCAAGGCTGCAGGATCGGACAGCGTCGCGTCGTCCACGACGTGTACGGACGAGCCGGCGATCAGGCTGGGCCACAGCTCGTACGGAGAGCCGTCGAACCCTACGTGGGCGAGTTGAGTGACACGGTCGTCGGCGCGGTGGCCGAATTCCCGGGCGTGCCACGCACAAAAGTTGGCGAGGCCCCGGTGCGAATTGAGGACACCCTTCGGTCGCCCCGCGGAGCCCGAGGTGTAGCTCACGTAGGCGAGCGCGGCGGGAAGGACCCGGACGTCAGGCGGGCTATCGCTCTCCTTGATGTCCGGCACCAAGATCGGTCGTCCTCCGGTGCCTTCCATCAGCGATCCGGCTGCGAAGACCACTACCCGGACGGTCGCCTCATCGAGGATGTGGGCCAGTCGGACAGGCGGACCGTCCGGATCCACGCAAAGGTAGGCGCCGCCGGCTTTCAGCACTCCTAGCAGGGCGACTACGCGACCAACCGACCGGCGCATCACTACCGCCACCGGCGTCTCGGCGCGGATTCCGACCTCGCGGAGCCGGTGGGCGAACCGGTTTGCCCGGCGGTTCAGCTGTCCGTATGTGAGCACCTCCGCGTCATTGACCACGGCTACCTCGTCCGAATGGTTAGCGGCCCATTCTGCGACCGCCTCGTGCACTAGAGGTATCTCAGTCATCTGTCATCCCGACACTTGGCGTCCCTGACGACGGTGCATACCGTCGGGTGCGTTCCTCAGCAGCCCTCGATGCGGGAATCAGTAAGAGACCAGCCAAGCCCATGACCAGGCCCAGGAGCACCCAGCCGAAGTAGCCAAGATTGAGGACCGACGCGGCGACCAGGCTCGGCGCCACCGTACGCATCAGGATCCCCCCTAGGCTGAACAGACCGATCTGGTCGGCACGGCCGGTCGCGCTGAGCCCGTAGGACAGGCTCCAGGTTGCCGTTGACGCCCACAACTCGCCGAAGGTCAGCACCACGACGCCGACGAATACGACCAGCAGGACTGGCCAGGACGAACCCCACACCGCTACCCCTACCAGGGCGGAACCGAGCAGGAATAGGCAACCGGCACGAGCCCCGATCCGACTGGCCGAACGCACGTCGTCCGCGCCCTTGCTAAGACGGACCTGAAGCGCGACGGTCATGGCGGTGTTCAGCAGGAAGGACGCGGGAATCACCCACCTCGGCAGAGCTCCGGCGCCGACGGCGAGTAGTGGCAGGCCGACCGCGATGACGTCACCGTAGAGGAACAGCACGCCGATCAGCCCGGCGACGTAGGTCAATGACCGGTCCTCGGTCAGGATGCGCCAGCGGATTCGGCTGACCGAGGGTCTCAGCGCAACCGCAGGCAGCGCCATGGTGACGCCAGCTGCCATCAGGAAGGACAGCGCGTCGCCGAGAATGAGTAAGCGGTAAGCGAAGTCGGTGCCGATGGTCACAACCAAACCCGCGAGAACCGCGCCGATCGCAAAGCTGGCGTTGAACGCGGCCCGGTTCATCGCGCTGACCCGTATCCGCTCCTCAGCGCCTGCATACACGCTAATCAGCGCCTGCCGGACCGGAATCGTCGCCGCGGCAGCACTACTCGACACGGCAAGAAACAGCCAGAAGGTCCACCAGTTGGTTACGAGAACGAACGCACCAACGGAGACGGCCTGGACCAGGTACCCCATGGCCATGGCCTTCTTGAGGCCGATCCGTTCGGCGAACCGGGCCAGCGGGGTCAGCAGGAGCGCTGCTGCCACCCCTGCCAGGCTCAGACCGAGCGCGACCGAGCCACTGCTCAGCCCGACCTTTCCGACGAAGAAGAGCACCAGGGTGGGCACCAGCAGTCCGTCTCCGGCACCGTTGACCAAATTCAACGCGATGAGGGTGCGCCGGGTAGCAGGGGTCGTCACAGTCGGGCTCCGTCCACAAGCGTCTTCTTGAAGGCCGCGAGCAGCGCAGTGGCAGTCGCACCGGTCACGCCCGCCGTGGGATTCGTCATAATTCTGATTCGGGCCACGTCCGAAGTCCGATACACGACCAAGCTCAGATCGAAGGGCGGCGTGCCGAGACGCGGGCGTGGATAGACAGCGACCTCGACGCCGTCGAGAGCCAGTTCGAGGTCGCCGCCGTCAAGATATTGAAAGGCGACCGGGGGTCGAGCACGCCCCGTCTTCCGGTCGCTGGTGAGAGACTGTTGCAGCCGGCTCAACGGTGCCTGCAACTGGTCCAGAAGTTCGATGGTCAGCAACTTGACCTCACGGATCCGACGGAGCACGTCCGGAGCGGCACTGGCCTGTACCCGGACCGGCAGGGTGTGGATAAACGGCCCCATTACGTCCTGCCAACGGATGTCCCAGCGCATCGAAGTGGGGACGCCGACCTCGAACTCTTCCATCGACGAGAGCCGACAGAGGGAAACGCACGCTTCGATGAAGGCGGCAAGCAGCACCATATGCATGGTGCTCGCGGTGTGCTGGGTGAGGCGGCATGCTGCCTCCCACGCCTCGACGCCCAGGTCTGACCAGTGGACCGTTTCTTGAGTCACGATCGCGGGTAGGTCACCGCCCGGCCACCGGAGAGCGGGCAGCGGCGGGCGCTCGAGCAACGCCGACCAAAACCGCTCCGCCTCGGCGGTAAGGCACATTGCAGCCTGTTCCGACGCGTAGTCGGAATAGCACGCCATCGGCGCGGGCACGTCCTCACCGCTTCGTACGGCTCGGTAGTGCGCGGACAGGCGGCGTTCGATCACCGGCACCGACTCAGCGTCCAGGGCGATGTGGTGCACCGTCATCAGCAGGACGAATTCCGCGGCACCGAGCTGGAGCAGCCGAAAACGGGCGAAGGGGCCCTTGGTCAGCGGGAACTCCCGCATGGCCTCGAACATGCTGATCGCTTGAGCCCGACGCTCCGCCTCGTCTGATGGAAACGATCGCAGATCACGTATGTCGAGCCGACACGGCTCGCCGGGAGCGCATACCGGGCCCGTCACCCCGTGTTCGACCCGACTGCGTAGGAGGTCCTGTTCTATCGCCAGCCGGTCAAGCGCATCCCGCAGCGCCATAACGTCAACTCGGCCGTGCAGTCGGTATCCCACCGACAGGGTGAGAAACGAATCCGTCGCGCCCTCCAACGATGCCAGCCAAAACACGATCTGCTCGGAAGACAGCGGCGGGTAGGTGGGCGCGATCGCGGACGTCATTGGCTGCGTTCCTCCATCCATCGGCGCACGCTGGCGGGGCGCATGTCGGTCCAGACGCGCTCGATCTCGTCCAAACACGCATCCTTTGTTGCGGAGTCCCCCACAGCTCGCCAACCATCCGGCACGTCGCGGTCCGCGCGCCAGATGGAGTACTGCTCCTCCTCGTTGATGACCACGTAGTGCAATTCTTGGCTCATTTGTTCCGCTCCTCGGGTTGACCTCGATGTTCATCACTACATATATTCCGTTGCCAGCAAGTTGACAATTGGAGGGCTCTTATGTCCGGATCCCCGTACGCTTTGGTACCGCTCGGCAGGCCCCCCGAGAATCCCTCGGTCACTCTAGTACTGTTCGCGGGCGCGGGCGCGGGCGCGGGCCATTTTCGGGAGTGGGGCGCCGCAGCCCCACCAGACTGGGCGGTTACCGCAACAAACCTGCCAGGGCGGGGTGGCAGGTTTCGTGAACCGTTCGCCACGAGTCTGGAAGACCTCGCCGCAGACCTCGCCGAGGCTATTGCTGAGTGGTCCACCGATCGCGTCGTGCTGTTTGGTCACAGCTTCGGTGCCCTGCTCGCCATGGAGGTCACCCGACAGCTGTCGAAGCCACCCGCCCTGCTCGCCACCGCAGGCAGTGCCGCGCCGGAGATCGAACCGTTCGCGTATTCGACCACGCCGACCCACGAGGACGATCTGCTGCTGGCCCGCAGCCTGCTCAGCCACGTCGCTGCCGAGCTGAGCGGACCGGTGCTGGAGGAGATGGTGGAGATCACGGCCCCAATTTGCCGAGCAGATATGGATCTCCTGATCGGTTGCCATCGCCCCTCCGAGCCGCTGAACTGCGACATCGTGTCGTTTTACGCCGAGCAAGACTTCTCTCCGCCGGAATCGTGGGCCGACATCACGACAGGACGGGCCGAGACCGTGGTCCTGCCGGGCGACCACATCACCTTCTGCCAGGTGGCTCGGGACGACATTATTTCCCGCCTGTGGTCGTGGCTGGCGGTCGGCTGAGCACGCATACCCCGCCGTGAGCCGCCGCGTCCCGATTCGGCGGCTTACGGTGGTTTCCCCATCACGCGGTTCTCTTCCTTGGGCTCCGGGGCCGGTATCCCTGGAGCCCAACGACCAGCAGCCTGGCCTGGCTATAGGTCGCTTTTGGGAAGTTCTATCGCGACGGCCGCGGCCAAGTCCGACTGCGGCGTGGGGGGTCATCTTGGCCCTCCAGAAGCCGACTCCAGCACGGTCAACGTGACGCCCTGTTCGGAGCGGAGCGGCCCGACGGATAGCGCGTCGCCGGCAGCGCTGGCGATGGTTTCACGCAGCCGGTCTACGCGGTCCCGCTCGAGCCGGGCCAGCACTGTGCGGTGAGTGGAGTAGAACCAGTTGCAGCATTCATCCGATGAGGTGATCTCAGTGCTAAAGAACTCCTCCCCGATCGCGGTCACCGCGAGGCCCGCCGGAGCCGCTATCCGCCGTAGCGGCGGCAACGGAGTCCGTAATCGACCGGGCACTCTCGCATTGGCTAGTTCTTCCGCAAGCAGCCGCTGGGTAAAAGCCAGGCTGGGATCCCGCTGCCGGGACAACTCCGCCACCACCGCACATCCACCATCGGCGAGGACCCGGGCAAACTCGGCGAGGACCGCTACAGGGTCGGAGCTGAACCCCAGGGTCAGCGAACAGATGATCCGGTCGAACGCGCCGGCAGCGAATGGCAGCGCCATACCGTCGAGTTGCACCAACGGACTTCCGGGCACACGCACATGCCGCAGCACGCCGAACGACAGATCGCCAAGGACCACGGTCACGGTCAGACCCAGCCCGGTCGGGCCTCGGTACGCTTGCGCCGCTCCGCAGCCAACGTCGAGCACCAGCCGCGTTGCCTCGTTCGGCTTGCTAGCTGCCAACGCCGCCAGGGTGATCGGGCTGGACCAGTCGAGCGGCGGCGGAATGCTCTCTGCCGCGGCGTCGAAGATAGCCCGGACCCCAAGGTCAGCCATGACGGATTATCCCGGCTACCGTCAGGTCGTCCAGCGCGGCAAAGGCACGGGCCACATCGTCGGCACTGGTGTACACATAGCCGGACAGCCGGAGCACCGGGTTCTCTGCGTGACGAATCACCAGGGGCTGGGAACAAAGGTACCCATTACGGCACATCACCCCATACGAGTCGCTGAGGGCGCGTGCAAGAACGTCCATGCGCGTCCCGTTCATTCCAGGCCAGAACAAGCTTAGTGTTGCAGACCGGTCGGCCGCGTCGCTGTGCTCGCCGAGGAAAGACAGTCCGCGCTGGCGCGCCTCGGTGACCATCAGCGCGGCGATTTCCTGGTCGTGTTTCCGGACGCGTTGCATGCCGATGCGACGCAGGTACTGCACGGCGGCCGAGAAACCATACGCGGCAGCGATGTCGGGGGTGCCTGCCTCCAGCCGATGCGGCACCGGACGCCACCTGAAGCTGTCGTCGTCCACCCAGTCCACCGTGCCGCCGCCGATCTCGGTGGGTACCAGTGAATCGAGCAGCTTTGTGCCAGCCCACAGCGCGCCGATGCCGGTCGGGCCGAGCATCTTATGCGCGGAGAACACCACCGCGTCCACTCCCAGACCGATCGGATCAAGTTCGCGGTGCGGTGCGGTCTGGGCCGCGTCGAGAATCACCAGGGCACCTGCCGCCCGCGCTGCGGCCGCCCAGGGCGCCACGTCCAGATAAAGGCCGGTGACGTTCGAGCAATGGCTCAACACGACAGCACGCGGCGGGGGGCCGACGGCCAGCGCCGCCGTGTACGCCTCGTAGGAGGGTTGCGCGTGCGCATTGGTCCCGATGCGTTGGGTCACGCATCTGCGTTGCCACGGGAGCAACGCGCTGTGGTGGTTGTCAGCGGCGACCAGCACTCGGTCGTCGGGGGCCAGCGGCAGCCCGTTAGCCAGAATGTTCAGTCCATGGGTGGTGTTGCGGGTGAGCACGATCTCGCTGCGGGGCACCCGGAGGAAGCCAGCCACCTCAGACCGGCACGCCTCGTACGCCTCCGACGCCAGGTCGGAGAGCATGTGCTTGCCTCGATGGATGTTGGCCGAGGATGTCTCGTAATAGGACCGGATAGCGTCGATCACTGAGACAGGGGTCAGCGAGGTGGCCGCGCTGTCCAAATAGACCAGGTCCGGGACTTGAGGTACACCGCCGTTGAGAGGCGGGAAGTCGGTTCGAGGGCACAGCAGTGTCATTTCAGGTCTCCGAGGTAGGAGCTGGTGCAGCTGATGTACTTTCCCGACCGCTGGGACGCCAGATAGTTAGTCTCCCGGACCTGCACCTGCCTGCCCTTGAGCCAGTTCGACAGTTCCACGCCGATTCGCTCCGTCTCATCAGGCGATATCGTGCTGGCCCCTGGCAAATAGCTGAACTCCACGTCGCCACCCTCGCTCTGATGCACCCGGTAGGCGAGCATCCCGTCCGGGGCACCGACGATCTCGTCCACAACTCGCGGCCACAATGGCATACCGTCGGCGCTTTGCAACGCCTCTTGGACGCGACCCTCCAGCCGCACCGACGGGCTGATCGCACCGCACCCGCAGGCATCCGCGTACTCGCTATACACGTCACCCGTGGAATACCGCAGGTGCGACGACAACCGATCACCGATCGTGGTGAGTATTAGTTCGCCAGCTGTTGGGGTGCCGTCTGAACGCAACTCAGCCAGGAAAGACTCCACGTTGAGGTGCATCCGCCCCCGGGGACACTCCATCGCGACCCAACCAAGTTCCGACATGGAGATCACCTCGGCCACCGGCACTAACGGGCCGAAGAAGTCGCGGATAATCCGCTTCGCCACCGCGGTGGCGCGGGTGTACGTGAGCAGCACCGCGCGGACTCCCGGAAAGCGTTCGATGCCGGCTGCGCGTGCCTGGGTGATCAGGAAACTGAGGTGCGTCGCGTCCGTGTACAGCCAGTGCGGGCGGTACACGTTGATCTCGGCTAACGCCTGGCGCACCATTTGCTCCGGCGTGGTGAAGAGATCATGCGCCACAGGCAGAACCAAGGTGCCGTCACGCAGGGTGCGATCCTCGATAGTAGTCAGCGGGTTCGCGCACTCTACGTCGGAGCAGTTCGGTGCGGCGTACCTGCCGACCCGTTGGCCTGAAATCGATGACAGTATGGCGGCGAAGCTCGGATGAGCGCGCATCGTAGTCTCCTGTCGCGCAGACAGGTCATGCAACCAAGACACGCTGGTCAGGCGGTCACCTCCTGTGCCGGAACTGTGGCTCATCAGGACGTCGGGCGCGGATAGGTCGGCGCCCCGGGTGATGACCCTGGTAGGAAAGCCGGTGCGGTAGTCCGGCTTGCGGGTGACCGGAACCAGCTCACAGAACTGCACATAACCAGCGGCCGCCGGCAGCTCGGCCAGATCGCCAAATGCAGGCACGTGCTCGCGTGCGAAGGCGTACTCCCGCCACGCTGCATCAAGCACACGCGAGCTCGACAGCAGGTAAGACTCAGGCATCGTCACGATCCCACCACGCCACCGCCAGCTCGACGATCCCAGCGAATGACGACGCATTGAAAAACGCCCGTAGCGGAATTGCCCTACCTGTCTCGACCTGGACCACGGACACCACCTGGCCGGCAAGCAGCGAGTGGCCGCCCAGTGCGAAAAAGTCGTCCGTCGCGGCAATCTCGTCCAGACCCAGCTCTTCGCCCGCCACGCGGAGCAGCGTTTCGAGTAGGTCCACGTCGGTCGTCTTGGCTCTCAGGGTGACCGGGCGGTCCTCCGTCACGTCGGCAAAGGCTTCCGCCCAGTCCCGCTCGACGGCCTGCCTGTCTACCTTCCCGTTGGGCAGTCGAGGGAGCAACTCGGTCACGTCGAGCCGGTCCGGCTGAAACGCCCTCGGCAGGTAGATCCCGGTGAACCGGCGCAGTTCGGCTGGCGGAACAGTGTCGTCGGCCACTTCAACCGCAACCGCAAGGCGTGTACCGTCCGAGGTGGGCACCCCACCGGCTATCACCTCCAAGACCAGCGGATGTCGTCGGTAAGCAGACCGGACCTCAGCCAGCTCAATGCGTACGCCTCGGACCTTGATCTGGTCGTCACCACGGCCGAGGAAGTGGAACAGGCCGTCTTCATCGCGGCGGCCGAGGTCGCCTGTGCGGTAGAGTCGGCCGCCCGACGTACGGTCGTCCGGAACAAACGCCTCGGCGGTGGCCCGCGGATCGCCCAGGTAACCGCGAGCCACGCCCACCCCACCGATCAGCAGTTCGCCCCGCCCCTCATAGTCCGGATCAGCGATGTACACCTGTGTCCGGTCAATCGTGGTACCTAGCGGGACGAGTTCTGCGTCGCCGCCATCAGTGGGGCACCGGTAGGCGAGTGAGTCAATAGTAGTCTCGGTGGGGCCGTACTCGTTCACCACTTCAGCGCCAGTGGCCCGAGCCAGCGTGGCGGCTAGTTCGGCGGTCAGCGCCTCACCGCCGCTGAAAACAATCCGCAGCGCTGAATCTTCGGACAGTGCTGGCAGGCGGCTCAGCTGGCGCAACAGGGATGGAGTGCCGTGCAAGACTGTGACCGCGTGCTCGCGGACCGCGGTCAGCAGTGCCTCCGGGTCGCGGTGCGCGTCCGGGTCGGGCAACACCAACGTGGCACCCAGGATAAGCGGGCAGAGCACCTCGAACAGTCCGAAGTCGAAGCCCGGGGCTGAACAGTGCACGAAAACGTCGTCGCTCGTGAGAGCGAACTCCCGGCACGCCCACACGATCCGGTTATCAAGTCCCGCATGCTCCAGAGTGACCAACTTCGGCTTTCCCGACGAGCCGGAGGTGGCGATTACCACGATCGGGTCATGGCGATCGCTGGCGACCGCGGAGCCTTCGCCGTTGACGGACGTCAGGTCAGCTGTCCCCCAGCCCGGTCCGAGGTGGGGCCCCGACGCGTCGTCTGCGCAGACGACCAAACCATCGGCAATCGGCTCGACGATCTGGCGAAGTCGTTCGGCCGGCACACCAGGGTCAAGCATCAGCACGGGCAGCCCGTTGCGGATGCAGGCTAATACCACCAAAACCTGGGTGGTGTCGCGTTGTCGGAGCAGGGCGACCATGCGCCCCTTGCCGAGCTGGGTACGTAGTAGGGCGCCGATCGTCTCGGTGCGCTTCCACATCTGCCTGTAGGTAAACGTCGTCCGGTTGTCGCGCAGAGCCACCCGATCGGGTGTTTCCTCGACGATCTGGGCGAGTCGATCAACTAACGTCGAGATGCTCATCGCACCTCCTCCGCCAGCGACACGATCACCTTGCGCTCTCCGCGGTACGGCGCGCGGCCGTGCATGGTCGTCATGTTGTCCACCACCGCCAAGTCGCCAGACCGCCACATGATCCCCTCGGTGAGCCCCTTGTATACGCCACGGATCTCGGCCAGTTCGTCGACCGACACCGGGCTACCGTCCCCCCACTCAACGCGGTGTGGCCAACGCTCGGGAGGTAATAGATCGCGGATAGCCGAGGCAACGTCGGCAGGCTGGCTCGACGGGTGCCACTGCTCGGCCTGGTTGAACCACACTTGTGCCCCCGTCCGCGGGTGCGTGGCCAGGGCAGGGCGTCGCCGACTGACCTCGATCCCGTCGTCGGTCCAGACGAACGCGGCGTCCGGTTCTGCAGCCACGATCCGTTCTACGAGCGCTGGGTCGTCGGTGCCAAAAGTAGTCTGCCAGCTCAAGCCAAATCCATGCCCGCCGTGCAGGAACTGGTGGTACCGGAAGCCGAGGTCGGCACATTTAGCGAGCAATCCCGGCGGGACGCTGGCTGAGACGCCCGCCCCGTCCGCCACGGTGGTTGCGCCACCGAAGCCCGCTGGTGTGACACACGCGAAGATCAGATATTGCGGCCAATGGGCGGTGTATGACAATTCATTGTGTAGCGAAATCGGAAACTCCGGAGGGAAGTCTGTCGCAGTGAAGATATCTGCTGCCAGTTCCGTGCGGGGCGAGTTTCCCTGGACGTACGACAGCGTCCGCAGACCCATCGCTGTTAGAGCGCGCCGAAGGTCGTCCGGTCCGCCGATCTGTAAGCCGCGTAGCAGCACGGGCCCGCCCGTCGCAGCTGCAGACAGCAGCTCCTTGGCGCGGACGGCTAACTCAGAATCGGTATCGAGGCCAGGTCGCAGGTAGTGCTCAGTGATCCGGTGTCCGGATGTCGTGGTCATCGGTTTCCTCCGGTCAGGACGACGACAGTGGGACGCCCGTCGTCGAATGGTGCGGCGGCCAGCGCGAGCGCTGCGGTGTACTCGACCCACAGGCCCCTGCGCTCCAGGTCGTCACGGGTTAACCGGACTTGGTCGTCGTGTATGGCGTATAACCGCGGCCGCAAGGCTGCGGCGATCTCGAACGGCAGCCTCGACGGTCGCCCAGCCCGCGCGCCGTCGCAGATGGTGTCGACCTCCGCAAGCGCGGTGACGGCGGCCTGCTCCAGGCTGAGCCGCATCCGAGCGGCGCCGGCGGGCTCGACCCCGACGATCTCTACGTCGTGTCCCCCACCACGCGTACCTAGGAGCAGCCCCGCCAGGAGTCCGCCGCCGCCTACCGGCGCAACCAACCGAGCCGCAGCGGGCAACTCGGCGAGGATCTCACTGGCGAGTGCAGCCCCACCTGCGACCATTCGTACGTCATCGGAGGAATGCACGAACGTTGCCCCGGTCCGGGTCGCGAACTCGCGGGCGGTCCGGTCACGGTCGTCATTGTCGCCATCGACAAATCGCAGATCTACTCCGAGCACGCCGAGGCGGGTCGCCTTATCCGTGGTGATCGAGGTGGCGAAGCAGGTGATCCGGGCGGAGGGCCGGAGCGCTGCTGCCGCGTGCGCGAGCGCTAGACCGTGGTTGCCGGACGAGCCTGTCACGTAGTGGTTGCTAGGCGAGGTGGCCACCGCGGCATACGCACCGCGATACTTAAACGAGCCGGATATCTGTTGGTGCTCACACTTCAGCCAGATATGGTCCGCCCAGTAGTAAAGCGGGGTCGACGCGGGGGGCGCCGACCTATCTCCGGGGTTCGATGTGTGGGCCCTGAGCGTCACGACCCGCTCCGCAACCGCAGGATGCCATTGACGGTTGGCTCGGCGAAGAACGCCTTGACAGTCAGCTCTGGCACCACCACGCGGGACTCGGCGATCGCCTTAAGCGCGAGCAGGCTATTTCCGCCCATCATGAAGAAGTCGTCGTCGTCGTCGATGTCCCGCCGGCGCAGCAGCCGGGACCACACCGCGCGCACCGCCTCGGCGGCGGATGTGGCCGGGCCGGCGGTTCCTGCTGCGGGTGGCAACGACACCCTGGAGAGCAAACCCTGGCGGTCCAGTTTGCCGTTGGATAGAAGTGGCAACTCGACCAGCACCTCGATCGTGTTCGGCAGCATCCAGTACGGCACCAGCTCCGCGAGCGCACGCTGGTAGTCGGCTGATCCGATCCCAGGTTCTCTACCAACGACAAATGCCACGAGACGAGGTTGCTGCCCTTCCGCGGTCAACCACAGCGCTGCGGCCCGCCGCACCGACGGAAGCGCCTCCAGTGCCGCAGCGACTGCAGACACCGAGAACTTATGGCCCAGGACCTTGACCTGGTCGTCTAAGCGTCCGGAGAGAACCAGGGAACCATCAAAAGTCTGCACACCGACGTCGCCGGTGTCGTACTCCCGAGAGCCCCGACCGCCGGGCTGGGGGAGAAAAGCAGCGGCGGTGGCGCGTGGATCTCCGAGGTACCCGCGCGCTACCCCGGGACCGCTGATACGGATAGCTTTCCCGTGGTGGAGTCGAAGCTGGTAGCCCGGGTGCGGGTAGCCGACGTTGGTGCCGTAGGAGCCGAACGCCTGGCCCTGCTCGACTACCCTGCGGGTAGCGGTCATGGTTGTCTCGCTCGGGCCATACTGGTTCACCACCGTCGCGTTCGGGAATGCACGCCGTGCGGCGGACAGCACCCGTGGCGCCAGGGCTTCACCACTGACGGCGATCTGCCGCACCAGCAGCGCCTGCTCGCCTTGCTCCGCCAATTGCGTCGCGACCTCGAACAGCACCGACGGCAGCACGCTGAGGACGTGGGTAATCGGTTGCTGGACGATCTGCCGGGCCACCGAGACGATGTCTGCCCGGCCATCACGGCGGCCACATGCCACGATCCGGGCACCGGCCAGGCTCGGATAGAGCAGATCGCGCAGGCTCCCGTCGAGGTGAGGCGGGGCGATCTGGAGTACTACGTCGGACGGACCCAGGACGAACGCAGTCCGGAGAACGTTTAAGTGGTGGGCGAGAGCACGCCGTTCGGTGCCGATCGCGCGGGGCGCACCCGTTGAACCGGACGTGAACAGCAGGTGGCTAAGCAGCCCGTCGGGCACTTGCCGGGGCGGACGGGCCGGTTCGCCACCGTCCGGTTTCGCGGCTATAACAACCGCCTCCGCTAGTTCCAGAGTCGGCGGCACCCGGTCCATGGCCGCCCGCCGGTAGCGCCGCGGCCAGGACGGGCTGAGCACCGAATAAGCCCAACCCTCCGCGAGCGCTGCGTGCGCGATGACTAGGGCGACCGGCGCGGCTCCAGTGGTCACGGAGAGCACAGGCTCCCCGGTCGTCGTGGGGGTCGATCGCAGCTGGGCGCGCAGGAGGTCGACGGCACAACGGAATCTGTCGCCGGTAAGGGCACCTTCCGGCGCCCTTATCACCTCGTAGTCGTCGGGCGTAGCCCGGTAGCCTTCGGCCAGTAGAGCTGCCAACGACGGCGCGACGGTGCCGGGGTCAAGCTTGCCCTCGACGGGCATGGGGGTCTCCTTGCCTATTTTGTGGTGCGGCGATTTCATCTCGCGTCGGTTCCAGCCAAATGCGTCCCGCCAGGCCCCCGGGGGTGGGGTCCTGCAGGAACATGCGCATCGGCACGGTCACGTTGAAGCGTTGCTTCACTCGGGAAAGCAGCGCAGCAGCGAGCAGCGAGTGACCTCCGACGGCAAAGAAATTAGTGGTCATATCCAGCTCAGGGGTATCCAACAAGTCCTGCCAGATCGCGAGCAGCTCCGGCTTTTCGCCGGTGAGGCTGTCTGTCGCAGCCGCACCGGATTCCAGCTGCGCATCGGACCACATAGCGCGTAGGGCCCGCCGATCCACCTTGCCGCCGATAGTCACTGGCAGCGTGGGCACGGTAACAACGCTGAACGGCACCATGTGCTCGGGCAATACTTCCCGCATCGCTGTTCGAAGTGCGTGCGGATCAAGGTCCGCCATACCGTCGGCCGTCACGAACGCGACGAGTGCGGTTTCATCGGAGGACGTTCGGATGTCCACCACCGCGGCCTGGGCAACACCCTGTGAAGCGATGATGGCAGTTTCTACATCCCCCAGCTCGACGCGCATGCTCCGAATCTTCACCTGTCCGTCCAGCCGGCCCAGGAAGATCAGCTCGCCATCGACGAGGCGAACCCTGTCTCCTGTGCGGTACCGGCGCGCGCCCGGCTGGTCCGGATCAGGCAGGAAGCGGTCCGCGGTGCGCCGTGGATCATTCTCGTACCCCCGTCCGACCTGCCGCCCGCCCAGATACAGCTCGCCAGCGGCACCGGGCGAAGCCGGATGACCATGAGCGTCGAGGATGACCGCCCGGGTGCCATCAGCTGGTCTGCCGATCGGAATCCGGGCCGGCCAGTCGCGGGACAAGCGCGGCAAGGCATACCCGGTCACGCCGTGCGTCTCCGCCGGGCCGTAGTGGTTCCAGACGGTCAGGTTCGGCAGCTCGGCCGTCCAGCGGCCGAGCACCCCCGGGTGCAACTGCTCACCGGCCACCACTGCGAGACGCAGCTCCGACAGGCGGAGCCGCTGGTCCAGGCATGCCTGGGCCAGCGGGTAGACGGCTGCGGTTGGCAGCACTAGCTCGTCGATGTGCTCCTCCCTGATGTAACGCGCCAGGGAGACGAAGTCGTCACGAACCTCGGGGGCGGGGACGCACACGGCTCCACCCGCCGACAAGGTGTAAAAGATCTCTTGCAACGAGGGATCAAAGCTCAGGCTGGTGTACTGCAGCACCCGGCGGCCGACCGGCAAGTGCTGGTCGTACCAAGCGAACAGGGCGCGCACGGTGGCGTGGTCCAGTAAAATCCCCTTCGGCACCCCGCTGCTGCCGGATGTGAAGGTTGCATAGCACGCGGCCCGGGGAGGGGCATCCACGGAGAGTTTCGGTACGTCGGCCGCGATCATCTGGTCCACCTCAGCCCCGGTCACCACCGGCCAGCCGGCCAGAGTCGCACTACCAGCAGTCTCGGCCACGACAAGGGTGGGACGGACCACCTCGAGTGTGCGCGCCATTCGTGCCGCCGGCAGGTCGGCGTCAATGGGTGCTATTGCACCGCCCGCCTTGAGCACAGCAAGCATGGTCACCACGGCCCGCGCCGAGCGGTCCAGGGCGATCACCACCCGGCTCTCTGTATCGACCCCCCGCTCGCGCAGGCCTGCGGCGAGACGACCGGCGGCCCGATCTAGCGCCTCGTAGGTAAGACGACCGTCATGCGCCTCCACGGCAGACGCGAGCGGTATGCGGGCAACCTGCGCCTCGACCATTCGGTGCACGGCCACAGATGACAGCGACCGGACCGAGCTGCGGGCTGGGTCCGTCGGGTCGCCCAGGCTGATGCTGGACAGCGGCCGGTCCTGCCCGGCGAGCGCGTGGACGGCGCGACGGACCGCCCCGGCGATCGCCCCCAGCAGCGCCTCGTCATAACAAGCCGCGTCGCCGAGCATTTGGATAGTGAGGCCGTCGTCGTCCCGGACGTCGATTTCCAATCCGGCCCGGGTCACTGAGGGGCGTACCGTCCGTCGAGTGACCGTCGCGCCGGTCAGCCGCAACGGGCGGTCTGGGGTGTTTTGGTAGGTGAACATCAGCGTAAAGGGCTGTCCCGCACCACTCTTGCGACTCTCCACCACGTCTTGGATCGGCACGCTCTGGTGGTCGAGCGCCTCAGTCAGCCGGGATGTGAGCACCGCGAGATAGACAGCGACGCTGTTGCGCTCATCAACGTCTATAGGAAGTAGGAGTGTATTCGAGTAGTAGCCGACGCTGTCGTCGTCCCGGGTCTCTGTTCGCCCGGCCACCGGCACCCCGACCACATCGAATCGTCGATACACCAGCCGGCGAACTGCTAGACCGACAGCCGCCAAGAGCACGACGAACGGTGACGTCCCGAATCGGACGGCGATCGCCGTCAACTCGTCCCGCAGCCCCAATTCGCCGGGTAGATCGACAACCACCGCCGGCTGGCCCGCGTCGCCGAATTCGCCGACCGTCGTCTTATCACCAAGCAGGTTCCGCAACGCCGCGACCGAGACCTTCGCCTCGGTCGTGCTCCGCCGCGCGACCGACTCCGCCGCGAATAGCCGGTACCGTCGCGGCGTTGGTAGCCCCACAGCATGGTGAACTCCGGTCGCTTCGGCGTAATACCAGCCCAACTCGTGCCGCAGCAGCCCAGCGGACCAGCCGTCGACGGCGGCGTGGTGCGCGGTCAGAAGCAGCAAGTGCCGGTTGTCCCCCATGCTCAGCACGCTCAGCCGCAGCATCGGGTCGCTCGCCGGGTCGAAGCACTCCGCCATTCGGGCGGTGACGAACTCCGTCTCCTGCTGAGGATGTGCGTCGTACGCGGCGTAGGTGCGTAGGTCAATTTCTGCGGCGGACATGGGCCGCACTCGTTGGCGGAGTCCATCGACGGTGAGTAGCAGGGACGCACGTAGTACTTCATGTCGCTCCATGACGCGGGCGAGCGCCGTACGCAGCGAATCTAGGTGCAGCAGCCCATGGACCTCGTGCAGATCGGCCACGGTGAAAGCCGCTTTGTCCGGCAGGGCATGGTGCAGATACCAGAGCCGCTCCTGCCCGGGCGACATGGCGTCACTCAGCAACACCGGTGGCGCGGACACAGCCTCGCTGACGACGGCGCAAGACAACGCTGAGGCCATTCCCCCTACGGTGGGGTCGGCGAGCAGTTGTTCGCCGCGCAATAAAATGCCCGACTCAGCGGCGAGCCTCGTGCGTAGCCGTTGCAGCCCGAGCGAGCTACCCCCGGAGTCGAACCAAGAGCCGTCGATCGTCTCGGCAGGGCGATCCAGTAGCTCCGCCCAGCAGCGCGTGACTAGCTTAGTGAGCGGATCACCGTCCGGCCGGGTTACGCGTCGTGCCGTAGGCGCGACCGAGGCGCGGCGTCGCAGTTCGGCTGTGTCCCGCTTGCTCGACGAATTCAGCGGGAGGGCGGACAGCGTGAGGACACGCGTAGGCACGGCGGATGCGGGCAGCTCGGCGGAGAGCCGAACCAGGCAATCCGTAACGGACGCTTGAGCGGGCGTGACGAACGCGACCAGGCGACCGTCGATCTCCATCGCTGCGGCCTCGGCCACACCAGGCACGTCCCCCAGGATATTCTCGACCTCGATCAGGTCGACCCGACTGCCCCCAATCTTGACCTGGTAGTCATCCCGGCCAAGGACCCGGAAGTGACCGTCTGAGAGTCGTTCAACGATGTCACCGCTCGCGAAGCGGCGGCCACCGAGACCCGAAGGGTCGGGCAGGAAGGCGGCCGCGGTCTCCCGTGGGAGGCAGAGGTAGCCACGCGTGACACCAGGCCCACCGATGACCAGTTCGTTCAGGTTCCTGGTTGGCTCCGTCGTTAGGCAGACGCCCGGTGCGCCCAGCTCCACTACCGGGTCTTCCCCCGCGGTGAGGAGTTGGTTGCTAACGCATACCGTGGTTTCGGTCGGTCCGTACGCGTTGTAGAAACGCCGTCCCGTGCTCCACCAGTCGATCACCTGCCGCGACGGAGTCTCACCGCCTGTTACCGCCACCCTTAGCTGGGGCAGGGCCAGGTGCGGCATCCGATCCCAGAGCAATGGGGTTATTTGGGCGAATGTACAGCCCGCATCGTGCAGGGCGACACCGAGCGCGGCGGGGTCGTCGGCCAGGTGCGGTTCGAGGTAACGCAGTTGAGCGCCGGCCACGAGAGCCGCCCACATCTCGGTGAGGCCGACGTCGAAGTGCGGCGGCAGAACCCGGGCCACCCGGTCATCCGGGCCAAGCCCGTAGATCGCGAAGACATGGAGCAACGCAGCGACGTTGCGATGGGTGACACCGACCAGTTTGGGCATACCGGTGGATCCCGAGGTGGCGATCACGTAACAGAGCGCGTCCGGATGCGGCTCTGGGGCCTCAACGGCAGCGGTGTTGATCGTGTGGAGGTCGTCGGGGCGAATCTCTCGCCACGGATGCGCTCCGACGTGTAGGCCGGTGGTGACGAGTACCCGGGCGTCGGCCCTGCGCATTAACAAGTCCAACCGGCGGTATGGCAGCGCAGGATCGAGCGGAAGTAGCACCGCCCCTGCACGCAGTACAGCCAGCGACAGCGGCACATCGGCAGGCGTACCAATCAGCTCCACTGCGATGACGGTCTCCGGCCCGGTTACGTGCGCCCTGAGGGCACCGGCCAGCTCCCCGACACGCCGCTCGAGGGCTGCAAAGGTGAGCGCTGAGTCAGTGGGGTGTGATGGCCAGACTGCGACCGCGTCGGGCCGCTGCCCAGCCACCGCCTGGATCAGGAGGTCCACTCGGGTCATCGGGTCAACGCCGCCATTTGACCTTTGATCTCCTTGGCGACCTGACAGGTCGGCAGCAGCCGTAAGCCAAAGCCGCCGGCCACGTAAACAGTGGCGTACCGGCGGTGGATCTCGAGGTAAAGGCTGAGCGCGGTCTTCGATGAGCCCTGCACGACGAGGACGGGTTCAGCTGGGCCCGACGCCGTGTCGAGTTGGCCGGCGGCGGCGAAGCTGGTCGCGGTTACGCTGACCAGCTGGCTACGGAGGTCGGGTGCTTTGGCAGCGAGACGCAGGATCTCCTCTAGTGGCACCACGGCATGGTCGAGGGCGTCGAACAGGACGTCCCCAACCTCGCCCACACCGGAAGGGCAAAACACGACTGGAACAATGTTCAGGTAGTTGCCGACCACACGGGTCTGATCCACGCCACGCGGCCGAGTAGAAACCGCGATCCCGATCGCGACGCGATCCAGCCCGAGATGCCGACACAACGCACGGGCCAGTGCCGCAACGACCACAATGAACGGTGTCACGGCCTCGGAACGGGCCAGCTCGATGATCGCGCCCCAGTCCTCTGCCGACACGTCAAACGACGTTACGTCCTCAATGCCGTCGCTCGGGGTCATCGCGGTCATCGCGGTCATCGCGCGCAGCGTCTCGTCCAGCTCCTTGGCTCGCGCGCGCCAGAAGTCAAGATGCGCAACGTACTCATCAGGGGCGCGGTACCGCAGTGATTTCTCCTTGCGCATGGGGTATCCGGGAGCCGGAGGCCCGGGGTGGGTCAGTAGATCCGCCCAGAGAGGCGCGAACGAGTCGCCGTCCACGGCGATGTGGTGCGCGATGATCACGACCCAGTGCCGGTCATCGGTGATCCGGATCGCGAGCACACGTGCCAGGGGCGGCTTCTCCAGATCGAACTCCTCAGCGACCTGCGTGGCAACCAAAACAGCGGCCTGCTCCTCACCACCGGCCTCGGCATCCAGCACGAGGAACAGCGGTACTCCCGGGGGATCCAGCACCGTGGCGGCCAGGTCGCCGTCCGAATCGAGGGTGTAAGCCGTTCGTAGGGTCGGATGGTTCACCAACAGTGCTGCGGTATTTTGCCGTAGTGTCTCGAAGTCGCCGGCACCGCGAAGGCAATAGCCCTGAACCACGTTCTGCTCCGCCGGATGCGGGCTTATGTTGCTGGAGATCCAGACGCGGATCTCCGCCTGCGACAGGGGACGGGACATCATCTCGATCAGACGCCCCCTATGCTTCGGCCGCGGCACGGACGTGGGCCGCGAGCTCTACGGGGAGCCTGGCGGTCCGCACCGTCTCGGGCAGCGCGGGGGCGAGCGAGTCGTCGGTGTAAGAGCCGGAGCCGTGCACCACAACCTCACCACTGTTGTCGAGTAGGCCGCGGTCGACCGCCAGCATCATCCCAGTGAAAGCCTTGACCAGCGACCACTCGCGGATCTTCCGCGGGTCTGCCTGAAGGTCGACATCGACGGTGGCAAGCATCCGGCGAACCCGCGGATAGGCGGTCAGGCACTCCTGAAGCGACACCACGATACCGCCGCCGCCATGCCGTTGGACGAGTTCACCGAAAACAGCCGCGGTGGCCGGGCGATGCGTGTAGAAGGTCGGATCGAGGGACTCGTCCGGGTGGTGGGTCACGGCCGGGAACGCGGGGTCGCTGTCCTGTCGGTACAGTCCGTCGACGTCCAGCCGGTAGGGCGGCAACGCCGTCCGGTCAAAGGTGCCTTTCCGCAACGACAGCACCATGTCCGGCGTCGCGAGCTGCTGCACCAGGAAGTACGCCGGGTGCGCCCAAGGCTCCTGAGTAGTTGGGTTATAGCCGCCGCCAGCCAGTACCCTGTAGCCCAGCTCGTATCCGAGCAGGCCGAAGGCGCTAGAGACGGAGTGCAGGTGGGTACGTCGACCACCGGTCGCGGGGGGCGGCGAACAGAGCTGTTCGACGTACGCCCGGGTAGCGTCCGCTACCCGATAGTTGTCGAGGTCGAGCGAGTTCCAAAGGCGGAACCCGGTACGACGAAACAATTCGTCGCTCTCCGCCTCGACGAGTTCCGCGACGAGTCTCTTTACCACGTCACCGCGGTCGGTGTCCTGCACGACGATCGGATTACGGCGACATCGTGCGGAGGTGGTGCCGAGCCGGGAGTGCCGTAGCTTGTCGCGGGACGGCCGAGGCACCACAGTCACGATGCGGAGGTGCTCGTCGGTGACCAAGCCGAGGTCTAACGCGCGACCGACCGCGTCCCGCAGGGCGGTGCCCTTGTTCCCTGAGGTGGGCGTAACAATCATGATCCGCTCGCCGGTGCCTCGGATATGTCTGATGAGTCGGGCGACCATGAGCAGGGACGGGCCGGTCTTGGTGGTCTGGGTCCACGGGTTGCCCATTAGGTCGAGTAAGTGCCAGTGGAGGTCCTTGTATTGCCCGCCATTACGGAAGGTAACCGCGCCAGCCGCGTAGAACTCGGCCAGTGCCGAGTCGAGGACGGGTGGTTCGAGCGGCACAATCGGGTCCGGGATGCTGTCGCCCCGCTCTTCACGTACAAGCGCCGCAGCAGCCCGGACACCTTCGTCGAACTGTGCCAGAGGCGCTTCGATGACCCCGGCTGCGGGCGCTGCGGGCGATTGCGGCTCCACGTACTCACTCCCTTGACGGCCCTGACCAGGACACTGCATATGACCCTCCCAGGGCGTTAGGCAATCTTAGCTTAGCAACCCCTCACCTACCTGAGCAGCGCAAGATGCCATTAGCAAGCTGTGGCGATCGTAGACGGTAACGGGGGGCAATCTAACCAAGGGGTTAGCCTGCTGGGAGTCCCAAGGAGTGAGCGTGCCGGGAGTAGGGTCGACGCTCCTCTGTGTCGTACTTATGATTTGTCCTTTATGGGCGGTAGGAGCCACAAATGTGCGGAATCGCCGGATGGATCGATCTGCGACAGCACCTCGACGCCGAAGCCGAACTCGTCGGGTACATGACGGACACGATGAAGCGCCGCGGGCCCGACGGCCGCGGCGTCTGGGTCGACCGTCACGCCGCCCTGGGTCACCGTCGACTTGCCGTCATCGACATCGACGGTGGCCATCAGCCGATGACAGAAAGCATCGGGGAGGAGACGGTTGCTATCACCTTCAACGGCGAGATATACAACTACCGTGAGTTACGGTCTGAGCTCGTATCGCACGGACATCGGTTCCGCACCGCATCCGACACCGAGGTCCTGCTGCGTGCGTACTTGCACTGGGGAACCGGGTGCCTGACCCGGCTGGACGGCATCTTCGCCTTCGGCGTCTGGGACGGCCGCTCCCAGGAACTTCTGCTCGCCCGGGACCGCATGGGAGTCAAACCGCTGTACTACCACCCCTACCCGAGCGGACTGCTCTTCGCCTCCGAGCCCAAGGGTCTGCTGGCCCACCCAAGGTTCCGGCCGGAGTTAGACGTCGAGTCGTTGCCAATGCTGCTCAACCCACGCCTCACGATGCCGGGCGAAACCCCGCTACGCGACATGCATGAGGTGCGCCCGGGGCACTTCATGCAACTAAATGCCAATGGGCTGCGGGAGTCGGCCTACTGGCGGCTGTCGTCACATGAGCACGAGGACAGCCCCGATGACACCGTGTCGACCGTCCGCGAGCTGCTAGAGAGTGCGGTGGGGCGGCAACTGGTCGCGGACGTGCAGGTTAGCGCGATGCTCTCGGGCGGCCTCGACTCGACCGCAGTGGCGGCGCTGGCGGCGCGTCATCTCGCCGGTGGCGGCATCCTGCAGACCCACTGCGTCGACTTCGCCGGTGACGACCGCAACTTCCGGCCCACCGCGATGCGGCCCGAGCGTGACGCGCCCTACGCTGCGGCCGCAGCGGCGTACATCGGCACCAACCACGACGAAGTGCTGCTCGACACCGCCGAGATCCTGGCGGCCTTCCCAATCGCGCGAGCTGCCCGGGATTTGCCCAGTCTGGGCCAGTTCGATACGTCCATGTACCTGCTTTTCGCGCGCATACGTCAACAGTCCACCGTGGTGCTCTCGGCCGAGGCCGCGGACGAATTGTTCGGCGGTTACCCGTGGTACCACGACCCGGCAATAGTGCGGCGGGATCATTTCCCGTGGATCGGCGACGCGACGCGCCTCTCCGACTGTCTGAATCCCGAGATCCGCGCCCGGGTCGACCCAGCCAGCCTGGAGCACGACCGGTACCGGACGCTGCTGGCCCAGGTGCCCCGGCTTCCTGGCGAGACCGGACATGACGCCCGGATGCGTGAGGTGCTGTATCTCAACATGTTGGGTCCACTCGCCTGCCTGCTGGACAGGGCCGACCGGATGAGCATGGCGGTCGGATTGGAGGTACGGGTACCGTTCTGCGACCACCGGCTGGTGGAGTACGTATGGAATGTGCCCTGGCACCTCAAGGCCGTCGGTGGCCGCACCAAGGCACTGCTCTCTAGCGCCGTAGCCGATGTTGTGCCGACTGCCACGATCGAACGCCGCAAGAGCGGCTATCCCGGCACTCATGATCCCATGCACGAACGCGAGGTGCTGGTGGCCATCGACCGCCTGCTCGACGATCCGGACTCCCCACTCGCGCCGCTGGTCGACGTGGGCCGGGTCCGCGCCATGATCGACGGCCATAGCGACACCATGACCTGGATGAACGCTGCGCACCTGTTCACTCCGTTCCTGGAGATTGACACCTGGATGCGGACGTACGACGTGCGGGTTCGGTGACATCATTGACGGCGAGCGCGTGAGAACGCGGATCACCGGCGTCTGCGAGGGCCACCCGGTACGCATCGGACTGTCCGGCAGTCGAACCGTTGACTACTATTTAAGGGATTACCTAGCCGAGATCGCCTGTGCCAGTGACACCGAGTCCGCCGGGGATCTCGACAGCGTCGATCTGTTGTTTGAAGAGGATGACGGCACCGGTCGAGCCGGGGCAATGCTGCTACCCCTGCGCGTACACATGGTGACCGACCTGGGAGCCGACTCGGGAGATCTAAGCAGCGTGCTCTCCGGAGAGCAACGCCGCCAGCACCGCAGGCGGATTCGACAGCTCGGGCACCGGTACGAGATCAGCACCCGCGACGAGGACTTCGACCGGTTCTACGACCGGATGTACCTGCCCACGATGGCCGTACGGCACGGGAATGCGGCGCGGACTACATCGCGTGAGAACGCACGACGAGAACTGTTTCGACACGGCCACCTCATGCTGGTGTACGGAGACAGTCACGAGCCGGTGGCCGGCTCCGTGAACCACATTGACGGCTCCCGGGTCAACGCCCGGCTCACCGGCGTGCTCGACGGCACGTCCGCTCTGCTTTCCAGCGGAGCAACGAAGTCGGCTGGGCACTTCCTACTAGCGTGGGCACTCGAACGTGGCTACAGCCACGTTGACTTCCAGGGATGCGAGCCCTTCCTGCGGAAGGGCACGTTACAGGCCAAGATCGACTTGGGTGCCGGCGCGGAGGCCGCGCCAGCACCACTGGGTGATGTACGGGTCCGAATGTCGGTTCGGCGATACTGCCCAGGCGTCAGAGGGCTCCTGGTCACCAACCCGGTCGTCACTGTGGATACGGCCGGCCAGTTTCACGCCACCGCGTTCCGGGACGGTGATCGGAACCCGACCCCTGTCCGCCGACCCGGTCGCGGTCTTGCCAGCGACACGGTGGTCAGCCTGCCGCTTGGAGGCTGAGCTGGTCCGCCGTCGTGAGCTGGCCGAGCTGGCCGAGGTGCTCCCACCCGAACAGGGCCAACGGGATGTTGCCGTCCTGCCACAGCCGGTCATGGAAGGCCCGTAGGCCGTCGTGACCACCACCCGACCCCAGAAGATCGAGGATTTGCATCTTGCCGACCATGTAGCTGAGCCCCTGCCCTGGGCAGCCGGCGAACATCACCGCCTCCTCCCACGCGGACTCATGATCCATTGGCACATCCCGAGCGAGGCGGTCAGCCGCCTCCTCGATGGTTACGGTTCCTGACGCAAGCGAAACGTCTAGTTCGGCGCGCAACGCTCGTAACCGCATGAAGTTGGCGATCACTGCGGCACTGGCTGGTGCGTCGGCGAATAGTCCGGCCGTCAGCAGCAGTTCCTCATAGTAGAAAGCGATCCCCTCGTTCGGCGTCGAGTCGTAAAACCGGCGCCGCAGCGGATCGGGGTTCTGCCACGTCATGGCGAGCTGTAGCGCATGCGCTCCCTCGTGGCAGATGGTCAGGCGTGGATCCATCGCTGCTGCACGGTCGAAGTACCCGAGTCTTCCGGACGGGTCCGGCACGAACCGGAGCGCGTCCCGCCCCTCTGTCAGATCGTCGGCGACGCCGAGCCAAGCCAGGGGTGCCAGATGCTGCGGCATCGGGGCGTAGCGATACCACCGGGTTCCCGACGGCACGGTCAGTAGGTCACGCTTATCGCAGAAGCTCCGCACCGCCTCCTCATCCCGCCATTGGCGGGCAATCTGCTCGGCGATGTCACGCGGCAGCGGTGGGACCCGGAAATTTCCCTGACACAGCACCGCCTCGAGCGCGGCGGCGCGATTCCGTTCTTGGGCAGCCATCTGCCAGATGCGCTCCGCCGACCACGGCAGGAGGGCAACCCGGTGCAACAGGAACCCAATGTCGGGTAGGACTGGGGTATCAAAAGTGTCCCGCTTCACGCGCAGCCATTCTGCGAATCCGGCTAGTGCCTTCTGCGCCTCGATGGCCGCTGCTTCGAGACCCAACGGTGTCATCGCCCGACCGAGTGCCGTCACCGCCCGTTCCAGCAGTCGGATCGCTGAGTCGGCGAAGGGCACGGACGCGTGGTCAGCCAGGTTCTCCTCCGCGTGCCGCAGCGTTTCCGGCACGCGGGCGAGATGCCGCCGCACCTCCACCTCGTTTGGCGCCAGCGTCAACAGCGCCCGGTAAATCGGACCGAGGCTCTGGTCAAGGTAGAACACCGGGTTGCGTTGCCAGGACCTGAGGTGGTCGAGTTCCCAGCGAACCCGGGCCAACGCCGACCCGATCAGCCGCCGGTTGACCTGTACGTGCACCGGCCCGTCATCCGGAATCTCAGCGAGCCAGTCCTCAAAACCGGCCAGGGCTGCACGCCGCGCCACCACAGCCTGCACTGACCAGTCCGCCACCCAGCCCTCAGGACGGTCTACACGCGGCAGGTCGTCGCCGGAGTCGGGCTGCGCCCCAATCCGCCAAGTCCAGAACGCATGCCCGAGATCGTCGATCTTGTCCACGGAGTTCTCCTCTCCATCGGCCCGACAATAACAGCGGCTACTGCCTTTTCACTTGAATCCGTACGCGAACGGTCGTGTCGACTGGCAAGCCAAACATAAGGCACGCGGGGGACGCTTGTATCTACTAGTGCGAAGTCGGCCGGGTTCCTTGGCGCCCCCGAGACTGACGCCGTTGTCCAGCTGTTGTCGGTTGACTCCACCGTGGTGCGGGCGCACCAGCATGCCGCCGGCGCCCGCAAGACCATCGCCCCGGAG
>JAABUK010001463.1_pt1 | contig 44872 bp, 40 predicted proteins | sample 5559141 | NCBI WGS metagenome assembly JAABUK01 (sample SAMN10711869, study PRJNA513367) | rock metagenome | isolation source: Antarctica rocks | place: Antarctica: Victoria Land, Pudding Butte nord | collected 2016-01-03 | reverse complement strand
AATGAAGCATCCATGACTCTTTTGCTTCGTCCGCAGGTCGCCCACCTAGCGAGTGGTACGAACACCCAGCGGGCAAGCCACTGGGAATGAATTTGAAAACTCCTCGCTAGGTAAGGCGTCCTGCGGACGACAGAAAAAAGCCTGCATTTACTGGCATTCTCCTCCACTCGAAGGGTGCTTCTCCTAGCGAGGGGTTTTCAACCCCTCGCAACTCTGATGCGATGCTTTTACATCGCTTTCGCAGGCCCAGCAAGCGTGGGCGGATGGTTCTTGATTTGCGTGATCAGCATGCGGGCGTCGGAAACGTGCTGGCCCTGGGGGAACTCTTTAATGTATTCGTTCCAGAGGGCAATGGCGCGGTTGCTGTCGCCGAGATTGGCGTAGGCGGCGGCCTGGTTGAACAGGCTATTTTCGTGGTGCGGGTCTAGCGTGCGGGCCAGCGCGTACTGCGCTAACGCTTTTTGGGGCTGGCTGGACTTGAAGTAGGCGACGCCTAAATCCGTGCGGATGTCGGCGTTGTCGATGCCGCCCGCGATGGCCTGAGTATACAGTGTAATTGCTTCGGGCCAGCGGCTCGCGTCCTCGGCGGCGTTGCCCTGATCGCGGGCGGACTGCGCGGACAGGGTGCGGGTCTGCGCGGCCTGCGCCAGCGTGGGGCGCAAGGCGAGGTAGGTCCCGCCGATGCCCAGGGCAAGGCAGAAGAGGCCGACGGTGAGGTAGCCGCCCCAGTGGCCGAGCGGGAAGGCCGTTGGGGCGGGGCCGGGGAGGGCGCGGCGGGTCTTGCGTGCCATTAAATTGCCGCCCCCGCCGGGAGTTTGCTTTCTGGGAGTTTGCTGCTGCCGTTCGGGCGGGGCGCGGCAGGGCGCACAGGCAATTGTGTCAGGGCGCGATGTACCACTTCCTCGGCGGTCAGGCCGACCTGTGCCCGCAGGGTGGGGACGGGGCCGTGCTCCACAAACTCATCCGGCAGGCCGACCATTGAGAGCGGAACCAGAACATTGTGCAGGGCCAGAAGCTCCAGGACCGCCGAGCCGAAGCCGCCGGAGACGACGCCGTCTTCCACCGTGACCACAACCCCGCAGCGGCGGGCGGCGCTGAGAAGGGTGTCGGCATCCAAAGGCTTGCAGAAGCGGGCGTTAATCACAGTCGCCGAGACGCCTTGTTCGGCCAGCTTGTCGGCGGCGTCGAGAGCGATTTTGACGCCCGCGCCGAGGGCAATCAGGGCCACATCGCCGCCGTCGCGGATGGTTTCGGCGCGGCCCAGCATGATTTCAGGCGTCTCGCCTTCCAGCACCGCCTGCCCGCCGCGTGGGTAGCGCACGACAATGGGGCCAGTGTCGTAAGCCAGCGCGAAGCGGGTCATGGCCCGCATCTCATCGGTGTCTTTCGGCGCGGCAATGACTAAATTGGGGACGCAGCGCAGGTAGGCCAAATCCAGAACGCCGTGGTGAGTCCCGCCGTCGTCGCCGACCAGCCCGGCACGGTCCAGGAAGAAGCGGACGGGGAGGTGCTGCAAGGCGACATCGTGGACAATCGGGTCGTAGGCCCGCTGCAAGAACGTAGAGTAAATCGCGCAGACGGGCTTGAAGCCCTCGGCGGCCAGCCCGGCGGCAAACACAACCGCGTGCTGCTCGGCAATCCCCACATCAAAAAACCGCTCCGGGTGAGATTTTGCGAACTTGCTGAGGCCCGTGCCATCGGGCATCGCCGCCGTGATGCCGACAATTTTGTCGTCGGTCTCGGCCAGCTCGTTCAAAGTCTCGGCAAAGGCATCGGTGAACACCACGCCCGGCGCTTTCGGCTCGGTGCGCCCGTCATCGGGGCTGAACTTGCCCAGACCGTGGTACGTCCGCGAGTTCGCCTCGGCAAACGGGATGCCCTTGCCTTTGACGGTCAGCACATGAACCAGCACGGGGCCTTTGAGGCGCTTGACGTGCTGGAACACATTGGTCAGTGTCTCGACATTGTGGCCGTCCACAGGGCCAATGTACGTGAAGCCCATTTCCTCGAACAGCAGACCGGTGTGGGCGGGCGTGGCAAAATGCGTCGCCGTGTGCTTGGCGGCTCTGGCGGCTTTTTTCATGAGGCCGCTGCCGACCGGCAGGCCCGCAATCATGCGCTTGGCCTTGTTTTCGCCCGCCTGATACAGCGGTTCCATGCGAAGCTTGGACAGGTACGTTGCCAGCGCACCGACATTGCCCGCAATCGACATTTCGTTGTCGTTCAGCACAATGGTAATATCCGTGCCGTCGTCGGCGGCATTGTTCAGGCCCTCTAAGGCCATGCCGCCGGTCAGCGCCCCGTCGCCGATAAGCGCCAGCACCGAGGACTTACTGCCCCGGAAGTCCCGCGCTTTGGCAAACCCCATCGCCGCTGAGATAGACGTCGACGCATGGCCCGCGCCATACAGGTCGTACTCGGACTCGTCAATCCGCAGAAACCCCGAAAGCCCGCCGTGCTGCCGGATAGTCGGGAGCCGGTCGCGCCGCCCGGTGAGTATCTTATGCACGTAGCCCTGATGTCCGACATCCCAGATGAGCTTGTCTCGGGGAATGTCATAGACCTTGTGCAGAGCCAGGGTCAGCTCGACGACGCCAAGCGAGGGGGCAAGATGCCCGCCGGTTTTGGCGACGGTTTCGGTCAGATAGACCCGGATTTCCTGCGCGAGCTGCCGAAGCTGCTCAAACGACAGGCGTTTCAGGTCGGCGGGGCTGTTGATATTCGGGAGCAGGGCATCGTGGCCGCTGGTCTGGCTCTCCCGGTTCTGGCTCTCCATAGTGAGGCGCTTCTTTCTCGGCGTAGGGACAAATAACTTCGTTTTATGATACCTGCTCGGCAGGGGACTGTCAACGGTTTACCCCTGTTTGTCGCTTTATTTCACAAAGTAGTTTGTGATTATGGAAAAAAGAGGGTCTCCCGCCGCGTTTCGGCCTCCTGCCTGCCGGGTATTTTAACGTGTAACGCCTTCCAACCCCTTGCAACCTAGAACGGCCCTTCTGATGACAACGCTCTCCATTCCTGAACTTCTTGCCCGTGCCCTTGAAATTTCCGACTGCTGCGCCGCGCACGCAGGCATTATAGATGCCGAAGCACGCTTTCCTGCCGAGGAGTTCGGCTGGATTGCCGAAGCGGGCCTGCTGGCCGCCCCGCTGGCTCCGGCGCTCGGCGGGCCGGGTCTCGGCAGCGTTCCGGGCAGGACGCTGGACCTGCTGACACTGCTGCGGCATATCGGGCGCGGCAGCCTGCCGGTGGGCCGGGTCTATGAAGGGCACGTTAATGCGCTGCTGCTGGTGCAGACGTTCGGCACGCCCGAGCAGCAGGCGCGGTGGGCGGCGGACGCCCGCGACGACAAACGGCTCTTTAGCGTCTGGAACACCGAAGGGGGCGACGGTGTGAAACTCTGCCCCCTGATGAATGGCCGGTTCCGGCTGGAAGGCGCGAAGACATTTGCTTCGGGGGCGCACTTTATCACCCGGCCGCTTATCTCGGGGACACTGCCGGATGGCGGCTGGCAAATGCTGATTTTGCCCACCGAGCGGCTGCCGCAGGCTGAGGCCGACCCGTCGTTCTGGAAGCCGCTGGGGATGCGTCCGACGGTAAGCGTCCACATGGACTTCACCGGCATGGAAGTCGGCACGGAAGACCTGTTGGGTGGCCCCGGCGACTACTACAAGCAGCCCGCGTTCAGCGGCGGCGGCATCCGGTTTATGGCCGTGCAGCTTGGCGGCGCACAGGCGATTTTGTCCGCAACGCGAGACTTCCTGCGCGGCTTGGGCCGCACCGGCGATGCCTTTCAGCGGGACCGGGCGGGACGGATGGCGATGCTGATTGAGTCCGGCAAGCTCTGGCTGGACGCAGCGGGGGCCTTTGTGGACCGCCCTGGTGTCACCCCCGAGGCGGTGATGGCCTACACCGGGCAGGCACGGGCCGTTATTGAAGATGCCTGCCTGGAAGTGATGCGTCTCGCCGAAAAGTCAGTGGGCGCACGCGGCCTGCTGTGTCCGCTGCCGCTGGAGCGAATGCACCGGGATTTGACCCTGTATCTGCGTCAAGGCGGGGCTGATGCGGCCCTGCCGCAAGCGGGGCGATACGTGCTGGAAAGTCCGCGCACGGTGGACGCGCTGTGGGAGGTCCCCCCCGCCCCCAATTCTGGGGGAGCCGGATTAGGAGCTGACCCCTCTGCTGTCTGGCAGACCGACGGTCTGCTGGCCGATGCTTCGGCCCTGCCCCTGAGGCCAGCGGCGACGGTGGCAGACTGGGGCCGTACCGTGGTCATTGCGCCGCACCCGGACGACGACACATTAGGCTGTGGCGGGGCGATTGCCTTGCTTGCCGGGCGGGGCCAGGATGTCTCGGTGCTGTTTGTCAGCGACGGCGCGGCCTCGCACCCCGGCTCCGTCAAGTTCCCGCCGCTGGTGCTGCGTGACCTGCGCGAAACCGAAAGCCGGGAAGCGCTGCGGCGGCTGGGCGTCGGCGAAGAGGCCGCCGTGTTCCTGCGCCTGCCTGACGGGGCGCTGCCAATGCCCGGCGCGGCGGCATTTGACGCGGCGGTGCAGATGGTCGGCGCGGCACTCGGAAAACTTCAGCCTGACACGATTTTGCTGCCCTGGCGGCGGGACCCGCACCCGGACCACCGGGCAACGAGCGAGATCGTCCGGGCGGCGTTGCAGGGCACGGCGCACCCGCCCCGTGTGCTGGAATACCCCATCTGGGCCTGGGAACGGGCGGACACTAGTACTTTGCCTAAGTTGGGCGAGGTGGAACCGTTCCGGCTGGACATCGGGGCCGTCGTCGACAAAAAGACCGAAGCCGTGGCCGCGCATGAATCGCAGGTTACGCGGCTCATTGACGATGCCCCCGAGTTCTGCCTGCTGGCCCCGGAAATGCTCGCCAAGTTTGCCCTGCCGTGGGAAGTCTATTTAGAGGTGATCGCGTGGTAAATATCAAGCAGCCCGAATCGCTGATGCCCGAGTATTTTGATGCGCTCTATGCCGTCAAGCCCGATTACTGGGAGTTCGAGACGCGGGACTATGAGCGCGACAAGTACGCCGACACCCTCCGCTCCCTACCGCGCTCGCACTACCGAAACGTATTTGAGATCGGCTGCTCCATCGGCGTCCTGACCGCCGCGCTGGCCCCCCGCTGCGACGCCTTGCTGGCCGTGGACGGCAGCGCGGCCCCTTTGGAGATGGCCTGCGCCCGGTGTGCCGATTTGCCTCAGGTGCAGCTCGCGCAGATGCTTGTTCCGGCGACGTTCCCCGATGGTCCCTTTGATTTGATTTTAGTTTCCGAAGTCGGCTACTACTGGTCGCCCGCCGACTTCGCCCGCGCCCAGGCCTGCATTCTGGAAACATTGGAGCCAGGCGGGCAGCTCATGCTCGTCCACTGGACGGCCTCCGAGCCGGATTACCCACTGACCGGCGACGAGGTCCACAACGCTTTCCTGGCCCTGCCCGGCCTGCGTCCCCTGCACGGTCACCGGGAGGCGCAATACCGACTGGATGTGCTGGAACGGGTTTAATCCCGCTCCAACTCCGTCAGCCGCGCCCGTAGGGCGGGCAGAGCGTCGGTGATCTCCACGCGGGGCCAGCGCAAGGCCCACAGGCCGTCGTCAATCAAATGCGCCTGCGCCACGCGGTCCCACACTTCTCCAAACGGCACGTCTGCCAGATCGCCCAGCCACGCACCGGGGACGCCCAGCGTCTCGGCGAGGGCGGCGGTCTCTACCTTGCGCCCGGCCTGCGCGTCGCGCCACAGCCGCCGCAGAGCGGCACAAGCCTGCAGGCGCGTTTCCACTGCCTCCACCGACCCCACAATCTGCGGTTGTCCCGCCCGGCTCATTTCTTCCCACGTTGTCAGGGTCGTCGACAGCCCGCACGCGGCCCGGCCATCCTGACGCGCTGAGGTCCACACGCGCACGTCCGGCGAGTGCCGCACCCGCACATCCGCCCGGCGCAGCGTCCGGGCCAGGGCTTCATCTTCCAGAAACGGCACAGCGGGCAGGCCGCCGACGTGGCAGTAGGTGTCTGCGGTGACGGCCATATTTGCCCCGAAAAACTGATGGTGACGCGGCCACGGGTCGTGCGCCGCCGGGTCCAAAAGGGTTTCCAGCCGGGCCAGCCCGTGCAGGTACGCCGTGTCGCGCAGGTAAAACAGCCGAACGCCTCGGCTCATCGCCGTTTCTTCGTCCACGTCGCGCTCGGTCAGCACACGCCCCCCAACAGCTTGTGCACCCTGTTTCCGTGCCTGGCTAAGCTGCCAGACCCAGTTGGCGGCGACGCGGGTATCGCCGTCCGTGGAGGCAATTAGTCCGTGCGGGCGGTCGAACTGCTCAAAGCGGGCAAAGGCCGCGTCCATCAGCCGCCGCCGGGCTGTGCCGACATTGGCTTCCTCCGGCGGCAGGGCGGCTTCTAGAACGTGCAGGGCCAGCGCCGGGTGCTGCCGGGCGAAGGCGCGGGCGACGCCTGCGGTGTCGTCGGTGCAGTTGTTTGCCAGCATCAGGACTTCATAGCAAGTGGGGTTCAGCGCCTGGCCTGCGCCGTCAATCTGATTCGCAAGCGCGGCGAGCGTCCGTGCCAATCCGTGCGCCTCGTTGCGAACGGGGACGACGACGCAGACGTGCAGGGCAGGGTGGGGCGGCGTGAGGACGAGCAGAGCGGGGGACATTGCGGAACGGTTCCTGTCTAACAGAAGGGCTTACGCCTCTCTTGTACCCAATTCTTGCCCGCCCTGTGCTGCCCTGTCCACGGACTCCAGTTTTTGCCGTGCCGTGCCGATAGTTCTACCAGGGGCGAGCGTCCCCGAATAAATGCAGGGACGAAGCGACACAGCTAGGGAGAAAATCATGTCAGTTCAAACATTAGAGCGCGGAGGGAGCGGAGGCCCTTCGCCGCGCACGGCTTTTTACGGGGGACAGGCGGACGAAAGCCGGACGCTGCGAATGGAAATGGGAGGCGTCTGCCAGCTTTGCGCCCGCCTGGCTAAGCAGCGGGTGGAGCTGCATTCCCCGCTGTGGCACGCTGGACCGATCATGTACGGCGAGTGCTGCCTGCCACAGGCCGAAGAAGCGCTGTATGTCGCCAAGTTCGGTCCGCGCCCGGCGGCTCTCAAGCCGGTTATTAAGCCCGCAGGCCGGTTCTGGAAAGCGTGGCAGATTGTGGCCCTTGCCGTGACCGTGCTGTCCGCCGCCGGTTGGAAGTGGCTGTTTTAACCTGCGCCTGCTCATTTTGCAGGCGCAGGGCGGGCTGCAGGCGCAGGGCGGGCAAAGCGGGTGGAAATTTGAAGGTTTTCAATGACGGCGGGCGCGTTCCAGGTCCGCACGCCGAATGTGCCGTGATCGAACTCGGTGGTCGCCGCCCAGGCTTTCGGGTCATTCATGTCGTCCACGAAAACTTGCAGCAGGGAGCCGTTCGCCACGACGCGCAGATGGTGCTGGTTGCCTGCCGCCAGCGGCAGCGGGACTAAGGACAGCGGATGCCATTCAGGGGTCATCTCGCCTAAAGTAACGCCGCTTTCGGCGCTGAGGCCGACGTAGTAGCCTTGAAAGCCTTCCGCCGTCGGGCTGGCCCGAAACAGCAGGCCCGCATCGCCGCCCGCGCCGACAGAGACGTCGGCGTCCAGACGGAAGTCGCCGAAGTCGGCGTGAGGCGACAGCGCATAAGCGCCGGGGCTGCCGGGCGCAGTGAAGGTGCGCCCCGCGACGGTCCAGGCCCCGCCATGCGGGGTCCAGGCAGGCGCATCTGCCGCCGTGTCAGCCAGTTTCCATGCAAAATATGCCGCCGGGCTGGGACGCAGCGGGCGCACGGCAGCCGGCAGCGCGGAGAGGCTGCTCAGCGAGGGCGGAAGCTCTTTGGTTCCCCAGGACGAAGGCCCGGAGCCGAGCCGATAGGAAATCACTGCGCCCTGTGCAATCTGCGCGTGGGTTAGCCAGGCACGGGTCAGCGGCTTGCCATTCAAGGCTGCTGACTGAACCGTGAGGTCCGGGTCCGTAGGCAAGACATCCGTGCGGAACGTGATGCGTGCGCCGTTTTCGCGCTGCAAGACCATCTGCTGAAAGAGCGGCGGGTTCAAGAGGTACACGTTCTGTCCAGCGTTCGGGAACAAGCCGAGCGCAGACAGCACATACCATGAACTCATCGCCCCGCTGTCCTCGTCGCCGGGGTAGCCATTCAGGGTGTACCCCTTCATCAGGCGGCGGGAGTAGCGGGCGGTGAGGTCGGGACGGCCGGCATAGTGCAGGGAGCGCACGACCATGAACGCCGGTTCGTTGCCGGTGTCCATCATCGGCGTATCCAGCGTAAACTGCGTTCGCTGAACGAACTTTTCCGGCCCACCCATCAGCGCAATGAGCCGGGCGAAATCTTGAAACGCCGTGTGCGAGTAATCCCAGGCCGAGCCTTCGTAAAACTGCGGCCCCCGGTAGTCCGTCCATTGAGCGGGGTCATACGGAGTCCAGGACCCATCAGGATTGCGTCCCTGCACAAACCCGGTGAACCCTTTGCTGGCTGCCGCCGGATTCCAGTCGGTCTCCCATTTCTGGCTGCGGGTGAGGTAGCGCTTTGCGTCGGCCCGGTAGCCCAGGCCCGCCGCGACTTCCGCCGTGCAGAAGTCGTTGTAGGAATACTCCAAACTGCGAGCAACCGCCGCGTTATACCAGTCCCGGAGGCCGCCCACCGGAGTCCAGCCTTGATCGCGGAGCCGATAGGCCGGGCTGCGGCGCGTGTCGGCATCATTCTTCAGCGCCGCGTACAGCATCTCCGCCGGGATGCCGGGAACGCCTTTCACAAAGGCGTCCGCCAGAACGTTGTCGGGGTCGTTGCCGCCCTGCTCGCCCCAGTTGGATTCTGCCCCGGCGATGTACGCATCGCCGATCATGCCGCTATGCTTAAAGCGGGCCAGCATGGACAGAATGTTGCCTCGGTACGCCGTTTCATTGTCTAGCAGCATGAGGGGATAGTCTGTGCGAAATATATCCCAGGTTGTGTAGAGATCATCGTAGTACGGGCCGTCATACCCCCAGGGATTGTCCCCGGTGCGGTCGCGGGGCATGATCATCGTGTGGTACAGCGCGGTGTAAAGTACTTTGAGCTGGTCCGGCGTCGCCGCCGGGTCATCCACCAGCACAGCGCTCAGGGCGCGGTTCCAGGCCCGGTCATCCTGAGCGCGAACCCGGTCAAAGTCATAGCCGGGCACCTCTGATACGGCGTACTGCCTGGCTTTTTTGACGCTGACAAATGAGATGCCGATCTTCATTGAGATGGTTTCGCCAGCGGCTGTGTGGAAGCCGAAGTAGCCGCCGATTCGGTCGCCGGGCTTGCTCACAGCGGCGGCATCGCTGCCTTCGGTGCGGACCTCATTTGTCCATGTTCCCGCCGACACGAGCGGCTTGCTGAACTGGGCATAAAAATAGATGCGGAACGATTTTGGGCTCCAGCCGCCGTGCGGCTGCGCCCATCCCTGCATTGACCCAGTGGTTTTGTCCACCGCGACGTGGCCTGCCTCCAGATAGGCTCCAGGGCTGAAGGCTGAACCCGCTCCCACGCCGTCTCCGGGGACCTGGTGCGCGAGGTCCACAAGAATGTGCGCGTCGGGAGAAGCCGGAAACGTAAACCGGTACAATGCCGCATGGTGCGTCGGCGTAATCTCGGCCTTGATGTCGTACCGGTTCAGCCGGACAGCGTAGTAGGATGCCTGCGCGACTTCGTCGGACTTTGGCGAGTCGTGGCCGGTTTCCGAGGTTTCCAGACCGATTTGCGGCGACACCAAAAAGTTGCCGTACTTGCTTTGCCCGCCCGTGCCGCTGACATGGGTTTGACTGAGAGGGTGTTGAAAAAGTCGGCTTTCTGGTGTCTAACGACGTTTTTTTGTATCAATGGAGGCTGGCGTTTTAGAAGCCATGCCCGATTTCAGACGAGCAAATTCCAGCCCAGCATTGGAAATTTCGACTTTTTCAACACGCTCTGAAGCCGCGAATGGGTTGTGATGGGCTGTAGCCGCCACAGGTGGCATTGGGCGTGTCCGGGCTGGGGTTGACGGAGCCGAAGGGAATCTGCGGGCCGGGCACATTCTGCCCGGCCCCGCGTACCCCGATCATCGGGTCCACATACTGTACCAGCGGGCGGACTTCCCGCACCTGAACAGGCGGCTGAGAGCGTGCGGGGAGAGCAAAGCTCCCCCCCGTGCTCAGTGTCCAAAAGGCCGCCACAACTATTTTTGGGCACCATTTCGATGTATTGGAGTTCATCATAATAGACTATTGCGAGCGAAAAAAACCCGGCACGGGAAAGTGCCGGGTTTTTTCTCTGTTACCGCTTTGCCGTCTGCCCGCCCACCGTCAGCCAGGCATGGGTGGCGGGCGGCAGCATGAGCGTCGGGTCACTTTGGTCGCGGACGCCGCCTGCCGTCAGCGTGTACGAGACGCCGGGCCTCAATGGGGTCGTCGCCAGATACACCGTCTTTCCGTCGGCATCCAGAGACGCCCGCAGGATGCGAGCGCCGTTGTCCAGGACATACGCCGCCGGAAGCGTCGCCGACGCGGCCTGCACCGGCTTGCTGTAGCGAACAGTGACGTGCCCCGGCGTGGCCGTCACGGTGTCAATTGTCGGCGCGGCCAGCAGGCCGTAGACATTGAGCTGACCGGAGAACGTCGGCGCGTAAACCTTGCCGTTGACCACCATAGGCGGGCAGAACTTGGCAAACATTCCCGAATCGTCGCGGGCATCGTTCATCCGGGAGTTCCACAGCTCATGGGTCAGGTCGGCGGCATCGTAAGCCCGGATAATCCCCGGCACGGTGTCCCAGTTGGCATTGGCGTCCCAGGGCGTGCTGCTCCAGACAATCCCCGTGCCCGCCTTGCTGCCGTCGGAAGAGACGCTGAGAAAGCCGCCGGGCATCCCGTCGGGAACCTGCCATTCGGACTGCGACGACGAAAACTGGTCCAGCTTGCCATCCGCCAGGTGGAACGCTTTCAGGTGCGAATATTCGCCCCAGACATAGACCCAGGGACCGCCGGGTCCGTCCCAGTAGACGGGAGCGCCGTGGATATTGCCCTGCGTGATGTCAAACGACTGCGCGATTTGGTCATTGGAGCCTTTGCCGTAGCCCCCCATCTTGTCCTGATTGACTAAATACAGCCAGCCGTCCTTGCCGCCCTGAAGAATCAGGCGGCTGTTCGGGATGAGCAGCGGGCCGGACGCGCCTAAATCCGTGTCATGCATATTCAGTTGGGCCTGATTGTAGGGCGTGAAGTAGTCCATCACTTTCAGCGTCCTGCCCTCGGGCCGCAGCCGCATCAGCGAGTTGCCGTAGTCCTTGCCGCCGGTGTTGGCAGAAAACGTGCCATTGCCCGAGGCTACGAAGATGTTTCCCGCGCCGTCCGACGCCAGCCCCATGCTGGCCTGCCAAATCGCCCCGTCGGAGCCGTTCGGCGTCGTGTTGAACACGCACGAGAGCGCCAGCGTTCGGGCGTTGTAGCCCAAAATCCAGCCGTGGAAGATGCCCTGGTCAGCGTGCGAGCCGAAGGCGGCATACACGACGCCGTTCATGAGCAGAAGGCTGGTGCGCTGAAGCTGCCGCACGGGGTCAAACGGCATTTGCCCGTCTTTGCTGCCCGCGCCCGTGCCGGGCACGCTGGCTTTAATGACCACCGGGCTGCCCGGCTTTTCTTTGCCCGTCGTAATGCTCAGGGCATGGAAGCGCTGCACATACGTCCCGTTTTCTTTAGTTTTCGCCACCACAAAAAGTGACCCGGTCGCCGGGTCAATCACGGGAGTGGATGTGATCCCGATTTCGTCCCGCATATCCGTCCAGCGCGTCGTGTAGACTTCGGCGGCGGGCACGGACGGCCCCAGGTTAACTGCCCAAAGTGGCTTTGCGGCTTTGGGGTCGTCGGCATCAAACGCATACACGCTGTTGTGGGACGTAGCAAGAAACACGACGTTATGTATTTTGCCGTCGGCCATCTTCAAATTGGGAATATACAGGGGCTGCGCGTAGAGGTAGCCCTGCACCGTGCGCGTGAACAGCTTGCCGAACGACGCCGGGTTGACGCTGGTGGTGGACAGCATCATTTCCTGCCGGTTCGCGCCGGTGCGGGCGACATTGTCATGCTGCGTCAAAATCATCGGCGGCGACGCGGGCAGAGTCGGCGTCTGCGCTGAGGCCGAGGCAGTCAGCGCGGCAATGCCCAGCGCAAGGCCCGGCAGCAGAAAAGACTTCAAGTTTCGCTTCACGATGATATTGCTCGTTTCGTTGGTCGGCCTCAGTCGGCCAGTGCGTCAGCGTTCGCGGTTTCGCAGCTTTTCCAGTCGCGCTGTTAGCCGTCGGTCTAGCTCGTCCGATGTAATCCAGCGGCCTTCCGCGAATGCTTTGACGCTTTCGTCCAGCCCGGCCAGCGTTTTCTGCTGCTCTAGGCTGCTGCTGTCCTGCCATTCGACGGGGGGGTGAAAGCCCCCGGCAGGGAATTGTCCTTCGGACATAGAGAAGTCGCTGTCAGCCATATCGCCCCCTAGCCCCCAATTCTGGGGGAACCGGATAATTAGGAGTAGGGGCGCTGCTTGCCGCGCCCTCCTATCCTCTCTTTTCCTACTCTGGCTCCCCAGAATTGGGGCGGGGGGCCTACACCTCTGCCAGAATGGCCTTGCGCCGGTCGTCGTGTTCGTCCTGCGTAATGAGTTCGTCCGCCAGCAGCTCTTTCAGAGACGCCAGACGCTCTTTCAATGTTCGTGTGCCGGTCGAAACCACCGAGGCCGTCTCGCCGGGGATGACGGCGGGGACAGCGGATGCCGCGCTTGGTGCAACGGTCGGCGCGGGCATCGACGCGCCGCCGTAGTTGATTTCTTCCAGGTACTCGGTCAGCACCGCATAGTACGAATCGTAGAACGACGGCGGCCACTGCGGCTTCTGCGCCTGCGCGTGGGCCACCAGGCGGTCGCCCAGCACTTTCGCGCCTTCCAGACGCAGGCGCTCGTCATTTGCCAATCGTATTTGCTCCTGCATTCGCCGGTCGTCGCAGAGGCGCTGCACGATGTCGCGGGCTTCCAGCGGGGGACGGTCCGCGCTCGCCTCGGCTTTCAGACCCGCCGGAGACATCTCCACCTGATTGAAGCCGCCCAGAGCATCAGATTTGGGCATCCCAAAGCGGTCCACGTAGTTTGCCACAAAGCGCGTTTCAATGCGCGTGCCGACACTTGTGTAGCGGGACTCTTTTTCTTCCGACACCACGCCCGACGCCCAGCCCACCACAAAGGCCCGCCAGGCCGCTTTCTGATCTTCGGCGGACGGCGGCGAGATACGCACCCAGTCGCTTACATCCGTGCGCGTGTGGATCGGGTTTGCTGCCGCGCCCTGCGACTTCACCTGATCATACGCATAGCGGTACGAATCCATTCCCTGCAAGAGCCGCAGGGGGAACGCCGCCCGCTCGTGCAGGAACAGCACTTGATCCGGCTCATTGGAGTTCGTGATCTGCTGCTCTTTGACGTTCTGCACGCTCTCGGTCAGCATCGCGCCAAACCGCTGCTCGTTTTCGGTGCGCGGCGCGGCCCCGTGCAGAACGCCCACAATGGTCTGCTCTTTGTTGATATTGTGCGTGTAGTTCGGCGCGTTCTCCTGCAAATGCAGGAAGGGCCGGGACAGGGACACGACCCGGCGCAATGTCTGCACGGTGCGGTCCGAGTCGACGCCGTATTTGGCATAGAACTTATCTAAAACGCTCTCGTCCGAGATCGGTCCGAAGACGTCCCGCGCCTTGTCGTAAATCACGCCGCTCAGACGGGGCAGCTCGCCGTCGCGGATGCCCCAGATGTCGTTGTGCGTGCCCAGCGTGTCCAGAATATCGGCCACCAGATTGTTGACCACCGGGTTTGCGGGGTCCGAGGCATTGCCGACATAAAAGCCGTAGCGGTCGTCGATGTCCCCGCCAATATAGCGGTCCTGCCCGGTCGCCGGGTCCGTCTCGCGCCGCCCCGGCGTGAACAGCACCTCGCCATTGACATCCGTTGGCTCCTGAACCGCGTGCCGCTCGGCCCGCTCGAACCGCGCCCGCAGGGCGTCCATACGCTCCACATAGCGGTCCATGTCGGCTCTTAGTGCCGTGACTGTACCCATCAAATGCTGATAAAAGACAATCGCTGCGCCCGCCGCCTTGAAGTCCAAAGCCTCGGCATCCAGCCGCCGGGCGGCACTTAAATAGGCGTCTTTCTGCTCGTCAATCTCGCGCCGCTTGGCCGTGGCAATGAGGCTGAGCATGAAGTCGCCCGCGTGCCGCTCGATTTGCGCCAGCGCCTTGTCCCGCGCCTCGGTCAGCGGGAACGCCCCGCCTTTCAGCTCTTCCTGCCGCTTTTCCATCTGCCCGATAGAGGCCCGGAACCGCTCCAGCATGGTGTCCAGAGCGCCCGCCGCGACCGTGTGCCGGTGGTTGGGGTCATTGACCTGCTGAGAGACCCACTGCCGAAGCGCCGTGTCTTTGGCCCGAATCGCCGCGCCTAAGTTCTGCTGTATTTGAAACACCGATTCGCCCAGATTGGTTCGGCGCTTTGCCAATAGATCGGGGTTTGGGTCGGTGTCGGCGACTTTGGCCTCGGACTCTTTCTGCCGCGATAAGAGGTACGCCGCGACGCTTGCATGGCCGGGATAGGCCGACGTATACTGCCGGTCTACCGCCTGCCAGTACGCCTGCGCGTTGTCGCGCAGGGTCTCGCCAGTTTCGGAGTTTCCGAGAAGCACCTGCCGCTGCACGGCCTCCGGGGTCAGCCCCAGCCGTCCCAGTTCCTGATCGGTAAATCCGCCCAGATTGACCGTCCGCTCCAGCGGCGTCGTCCACCGGCGCACGATGTCCCCGGCCAGCCGGTTCGCGCACGCCGCCATGACCTTGTCTTTCGGGAACTGAATCGCGGACAGCCCGAAGCCGAGATAGTTCTGCGGGCAGCCCAGGCCATCGCTCGTGATCAAAAACTGGTCAAAATTATTCCGATTAGACTTCTTCTGCCGCTGAAACTCGGACGTCAAATCTAAGAAAATCGAGTGCCCGATCATCTCCACCAAATCTTTGACCGAGTCAAGCTGCGCGGCGGGCGAGGACGTATCGGCCAGGTAGGTGTACCGGAACGGCGGGTCGGCATCCTCCATCGGCGGAATATCGGCCTGATACTGCGCCGTGAACGTCGTCGTCGGGTCCGTGTAGTGGTTCAGCTCCATCAGCGCGGCGTAGGCATTGGGCCGGTTGTCCACCGCCACCGCTTCGGAGTTCGGTGGAATGGAGAACATCCCGACGGTTTCCAGCATCCGCTGCTGCTTGAACTTGTTGCGAATGGTGTACGCCAAATCCAGAAACATCCCCGACCCCGTGCCGCCGAGCAGGGAGCCGACGATATAAACCGTGATGCCTTCCCCAACTTGCAGGCCGTTTCGGATCGCGGTTTCCTTGCTGGCATCTTTGGTGATTTGCAGCATCTGCTCTTCCAGCCGCCGCGCGATCTGCGAATAGTTCCAGAAGTACGCCAGCCGCCCCCGCGCCCGGACGGCCCCCGCGCCCTGATCAATATCGCCGGTCAGCACACGCGGGTCCAGCCAGTTTCTGAGGTGCGGATGCTCCCGCAGGTTCTTTCGGAGGGCATCGACGCCATGCACCGACGTATGTATCTTGTCGGCGTTGTCCAGATTGACCGCATCGTCATAATCGGGGTTCTTGCCAAAAATTGCCTGATCGGTGTCCAGCAGCAGGAACGAAACGATAGGCAGCTTGTCTAAAGCCCCATACTTTTCCACCAGCCGCTTGCGGATGTCCAGCATGATGCCATGCCCCGTCCCGCCGACCCCGACAATCAGCGACCGCGAGATACCCCGCAGCCGCCCTTCATCCGACGCCGCGCCCGTCGTCGACGCTGCGCCATTGACGCCATTCGTTCCTGCTGTTTGTTGTGTTGTGTCTGCCATAGGTTTATTTGTTTACGTTTATTTGCCGCGTTTAGTGTGCCCGTCGTGGAAGCCGCCGGAAGGCCCCCTAACCCCCAATTCTGGGGGAACTGGAAAGTTAGGATTTGGCCCTTCTTGCGTCCCCTGGACGCTGGGCTTTTTCTAGCCTCGGGTTTCAACCCGTGGCCTCTAGCGACTGCAAGTGCCGCTCCTCACGCGCCTTTTCGGCGGCTTTCTGTGCTGAGAACTTAGCGCTGCCGCCCGGCAAGTGGGCATACTTGCCTTGCAGGCGGCTCAGATTTCGCCAGCGTCGCTGCCGCTCGGCTTCTATCTCTTCTTCCCCGCTCGGCACAAAGGGAAGTGACTGCTCTAAAAACATTTGCATTGCATCCTGTTCTGACGCCCGGAGTCGCCTTTTAGCCCGCCAGCGGAGCAGCAAAACGGGCGATCTCTTCGGCTAATTGGACAGGTTCATCAATGGGGATCAAGTGACCGCTGCCCTTGATAACGGTAAACTGCGCGTTCGGGATGCGAGCCACGACCTCATGCTTGTGCTGCTCCACCGAATCGAGGTGGTCGAACTCACCTGCGATTACGAGCGTTGGGACGTTGATTTTGGAGACCTCCGCCGAGATGTCTTCCAAAATCATGCCGGTTGGATAGGCCAGCGTCGCTTCTCCAGAGCTTGACAAACTATCTGCCACGATTTGCTCGACGACGGCTGGCTCCGGCATTCGGGCGCTCAGGAACTTGATCGTCTCCAGGACGTTTTCCCGGTTTTCGTAGGCGTGAATCTGGGTTTCCAGCGCTTCCTCCGAAAAGTGAACCGGCGTGGGAGGCGCGGGCGCGACGAGAACAAGCCCCCGCAGACCTTCCGGTCTGCGCGAGGCGATCAATTGGGAAATCTTGCCGCCCTGCGAATGGCCGACCAAAACGTAGCTCTTGATCCCCAGAGTCTCAATCAACGAGAGTGCGTCATCTGCCATGTCACTGAGGGTGTAACCCGTCGCTGGCTCATCAGAATGACCCCAGCCGCGCAGATCATACGCGACAGTCGTAAACTTGTTTTTCAGCGCGGCGACCACCTGGCTCCATGTCCGTGAGGTTCCTCCCCAGTAGTGCAGGAACACCAGCGTCGGCTCGCCAGAGTCGCTCTTCTCAGCATTGAGGAATAGCCCTCCAATTTCGTACTGCATCGTTGTCTCCTCTCATTGGCTTCCGCACCCGGCTTGTCAATTCGCGCTTGTCAAAGTCACCGTCGCCGGTTCAGGCTGCGGCAACGCCGCTGCTAATTCCTGCCGGGCTTCTACTAGAGATTTCGCTTCGCTGGCGACCTGCTTGATATTCTCTACCAGTGCCGTCATGTCATAATTCCCGCCGCCGTCTTCCAGGGCCGCCGCGCCGCACAGGGTTTTCAAAGCTCTAACGTGTTCCCGCATTTCCTGGCGCAGGGTGTCGTTGCGCCGGGCGAGGACGGCGCTGCGCCTGATGGCCTCTGCCCGCTGACGTCGGGCGTCTGCCTGCCGGTGCAGGCTGGCGGCTACAACCAGGTCGCGTTCGCCTACCGCCTCTGCGCTGAGACGGGCGGCTTCCGTGTTCAGCGTCCCGGCGTCCAGAAGCAGGTCGCCCGGCGGCTGTCCCGGCAGTGCCGCGAGGCCAAGACTAATATCACGCACGGCAGCGCGGATACTCGCGGCCCCAGATGCCTCCCGCGCATACTGCTTGGAAACCAGTGTCGAAAGAAGGCTCAGATATTCCAGTCTGAGCGGGTCCGTTTCGCCTTTGCCGATTGCCTCAATTTCTGTTGCTGCCATCGGCTTGGGACGCTTCTTGATAAAGCCTTTGCTATCTGCGACGAAGCCAACGAGACCACCCAAGACCGCACCTGCTCCCGTTGTAATCACGAAGTTCTCGAAGCCGCCGAACGCGTCCGGGATGACGTGCAACCAGAGACTTGCTGCCACCCCAAGAGGCAAGCCAAAGACCGCCCCCAAGAATGCGAAGGAGCCGTTCCCGCCGCTAGGCCCGGCCAGACCGCGCACCTGCTGAACAAGTGCCGTGTCCGCCGGGGCAAGGTCATCAGGATAAATGTCCATTGAGTGTGTCCGTATTCGTATTGCCGCGCATTGTCAGCGTCAGCCCCAGGGTGAGCAGACCGACGATGCCAAGCTGGGCCAGAAGCACGGCGGCATCGAGCGGGGCTGGGGGCACCATTGCAAAATTGTTCGCTTCCGAAGCCGTCGCCATTGCGCCCAGCAGGCCGCCCGCGTCTTTGCTGACCAGCGGAGGCGGCGACAGCAGGAAGCGGTAGACAATCGGGTGACGGCTGCTTGCTGTCAGGTAAGGCGGGAACAGAAGTATCCCGACCGCGATGACGATGCCGACCCAGAGGACCAAAAGCTGTTTGGTGTTTATGCCAATTCCTAATTGATGTCACGCTGCCCCCGCCCCCAGAATGAATTCTGGGGCTGCCGACTGTGATTGTCCGCCTTCGCGGACATAAGAACTGCATACGGAGCCTATCCTATGTCCACGAAGGTGGACAATCGCCCTTCGCAGCCCCGGATTTCAATCCGGGCGTAACATCAGTTCCCAACTGCTACCCGCCCACCGACTGCCGCTGAATTGGCTCTGTGTCTTCGCGCAGACGCCCCGGCGCTGCCAGCAGCGTGCCGACTTCCGCCCGCGCTTCGGTGATGGCGTTGGCCTCGCGGGCGACGCGCTGAATGCCCGCCGCGAGGTCGGCTAACTCCGGCACGGAGGGCTGCCCGCCGACCCGGAAGGCAGTCAGGCTTGTTTTCAGGGCCTCCATCTGCTCGGCTGTTTCCTGCCGCAACGCTTGATTGCGGCGCAGCAGCAGGGACGTTTTGGCCGCCGTGTCCGCCCGGCGTGCCAGCGATTCGGCCCGGCGGCGCAGGCTCGCGCCGATGACGGCGTCCGGCTCGGCGTCGGCCTCCGCAGACAAGCGGGAGGCTTCGGCTTGCAGTCGGGCGGGGTCATCAACAACTGTCTTTGGGTCTTCGATGGGCAGAGCAAATACGGTGGTTCCCAGCGTTTGTACGGCGGCGCGTACTTCCTGCTGCGCGTCAGGGTCCAGAACCCTAGCTTGAATCACGCTGCCAACAAGGTTCAGATAGGCCAGGGTGAGCGGCTCCTTATAGTAGAAATACCGAGGGTGCATCTCGGCTTCCCGGAGCGGCGTGGCCGCACGGGCCTGTTCCCACTGCCGTCTCACGTCGGCGCTCGCCAAAGTTTGTTTGAAGTAGGCACCCAGCAGAAACACACTGCTGACTGTGCCGAACCATGCGGATACGTCATGGGACATTAGCCACAATCCCAGCGTGAGAAGCACATCACCGAGTAAAACCGCGCCGACCACATTAGGGGCCGGATTGACTTTCAGATAACTAAGCGGTGCTTCCCGGTTCTGCCGCACCGCCGCGCCAAGCTCCGGCCCCAGGTTTTCAGGATAGATTTCCATGCTGTGCTGTGAAAGTGATGGGAAAGGCCAAACGGCCCCCTAACCCCCAACAATGGGGGGACTGGAATAGAATAGGACAGGAGAACGGAGTTCCCCCGCCCCTACACTGCACGGCGGCGGCTGAAGAGGCCGACGAGGACGGCGAGGACTAGAACGCCGCCCAAAGCGTAACTGAGCCACTTGACGTACTCCACGCTGTTGAGTGTCAGCACACACAGCGTCAGGCCGATAAAGGCCACGATGCCAATCAGCAGAGCAATTCGCGCCGCCGCCGCCGGGTCGCCCCGCTGATTCAGGCCGCGTGTGGCCGTGTAGGACACGAATGGCAGCAGAAACAGGCAGACCAAAAGGCCTAGGCCCAGGACAATGTAGCGGGTGACGGGGTTTGCGACCACAAACTGAAAGTCATCGGCGGGCGACAGGGGGTAGCGGACACTGCCGAAGTCCCCCGCCTGCGCCTCAAAGTGGTAGCGGTACTGACCGCTCTCCGTGGGCGTGTACGGCCAGGTGACCAGAACGCCTTTGGCCGGGTCACCAACCGACGCTTTGGCCGGCACGGTGGCGGTTTCCCCGTCCGGGGTCAGCACGACCATGTTGAGCGTAGTCGGCGGGTCCCCAGTGTATTTCAGAGACATTGCCAGGGCTTCATTCTTCCGGGCTTCGGTCGGCAGCGCATTGTTGTTGGGGGCAATTTCCAGCGTCGGCGGCTTGGCAAATGCGCCGCCCATTGTCAGCAGCAGCAGGCTGAGGGCAATCAGCAGACGGGAAAGGGGGGCAGACGGGACAAATTTCCGGGTGTGTGTCAAAGCGTGTTTTAAAACGTATTTCAAGAGTGCGCGGCCTCCTCGGGGCGAGCCGGGGACGTCCCCGGACAGCACGTAGTTCACGAATAGCAATTCTGTGGTAATTCTACGGCTTCTTCTTAGTTATTGTGACACAGGAACGGAAAAAAAGTTGCAAAGGGTTCGCAGGGGAGACTTTTGCGGCGCTTGGAACCTCTCCCCCGCCCTCTCCTCCAGAGAGGGAGCCAGAAGTTAGGAAAGAGCAGGAAATGAGGCCAGTGACAAGCCGCTGCCCCCGCGCATCTCGGTCTGCTCCTCACTCTGGCTCCCTCTCTGGAGGAGAGGGCGGGGGAGAGGTCTCCTAAAACAGCGGGGTGAGGTTTCCTAAAACAGCGGGGCGCGGGGGTCTTCGACGCGGACGCGGTGTTCCCGCTCGGCGTCGGTCGCTGTCGGTGGGACCAGAACGCGCAGCTCATCGCCGACACGCAGGGGGGCGGGCTGCTCTAAACGCATTCCGTTGTGGAAGAGAGCCGGGGCCGGGACGCCTTCGGGGGGCGGGGTGGGGGAAAGTGTCAAACCGCCCCGGTCAGAAGCAATCGCGGCCAGCGGCGCGGGCAGGCCCGCCAGCGGGAACACATCAAAGTAGCCGGGCGATGTGCCGGGCTGACCGCCTAAAGCGAGCCGTCCGCGGGGGGGCAGGCGGAAATCGCGGGGCAGGCCGCGCTCGCCGAGCTTCAAGCGCACCGGGGTTGTTCGACCGCGCAGGAGCAGCCAGAGGAGCAGTGCCAGCAGGGCCAAGCCGAACAGAAGGCCGAGCAAGAGAGGCAGGAAAGAAGATTTCTGCGTGCCGCCGGTCGGAGCCAGCACGGTCGGCGCTTCGGTGGTATTCCCGGTGTCGTCATCGCCCTGACTTGGCCCCACCGGCAGGCGCTCCACCGGGCGGCCTGTGGAGGCAATCGCCACGCCGACGCCGTACTGATGCAGGCAGCCTTTGGCGGTCAGGGTATTCAAAAGCCGCGCATAGTCGCGGTTCTCGGACGTGTCCGGGTAGTCGGTCAGGCTTTTCAGGGTGTAGTAGTCCCGGTACTTGGGATAATTCGGGTCGGCCAAATCGGGCCGGTCGTTGAACGAGTCGGTCAGCAGCACAACTACGGCAGGGCACAAATCGTCCCGCGCAATGCGCTTCAATGCCTCATGGTGCGGCCATCGGATATTGGTCCCGTGACCGGGCACAGGCGCGGCGGGGATTTTGTCAATCAGGGCGTCTACACCCGCGCTGTCCGTGATTTTTGCGTCAAACGCCGTGGTGTAGCCTGTGCCGAACGGCAGCAGGATGGCCCGGTCACCGGGCGAGCATCCCTTCCGCAGCAGGGTCGCCGCCGCGTCGCGCTCCTGCGTGAAAATGCCCCCGTGCCGGGTGCTTTCGGTCACGTCAAAGACCAAAATCAGCGTCTTGTGCGCCAGCGGCTTGATCTGCCGCGCAATCTGCGCGGGTGATAATGGCGCGGCGTTCTGCGCTTGGGCGGGAGCGCCGAGCAGACATAGCAGAAGCGCAGTCAGCAAAAGTTGAATGGGTCGGTTCATCGGGCCTCGAAGGGAGAGAAAGAACACGGGGCTGAACCCCCATGCTTTAAAAGTGCAAGCCCCCGCCTGCGCGGGCGAAGATGTCAAAAAGATGCCGAGAAGATGTCAGATTGGATTTTATTCTCCCACCCGCAGTGCCGCGAGAAACTCGCCGAGTGAGGGCGCTGCGATGCCGTGCGGCGGGAAGCCAGGCTCTTCCAGCAGCACTTCGCCGGTCCTGTTGTCCACGCTGAAAAACAGGTCCGAGTCCGTGGATGCCACAAACACGGTGGCCGTACCGCCCAGCGCGGCCCGGCGGCTTTGCACATGATCTGCGATAGCTTTCTGTGTGCGGCTCAGGTCTTCCGGGTTCCAGACTGTTTGCAGCAGGACGACTTCTTTCCCGTGCCGTGCCTCCACCGGGCCGGACCAGTAGCTGCCGTAAAAGGATTTTAAATCCGGGTGCAGCGGCTCGCTGATTGCCGCTTCCAGACTGCGGAAATCCGGGGCGGTTTCTATCGCAACTGGCCTCCAATGCACCTCGCCGTTTTCATCGGGCGTACCATATTCACAGGGAGACGGCCACTCCGGGTCGGCCTCCACAGTTGCCATGCCAGCCGCTTTCAAAACGCGCAGGCTGCGTTCCAGAACATCTTGCAAAGCTCCCGAAACGGTCATTATGTGTTTTCCCAGACGGGGGTGCCCGTTCGATCAATCAGATACTCCTGGCCTCGGGTCGTCACCCAGGCCAGCTTTCCCCGGAATGGCATGGCATACAGGCTAAACTGTGGGGCGATGACGAACTCGCCAGTCGTGTCGATGTAGCCCCAGCCGTCTTCGGTAGAAGCGGCCGCCAGCCCTTCGGAAAACGGGAGCGCTTCCGTGAAGCGCGGCGTAATGGTAAACTCGCCGTCACGGTTGATAAATCCGAACAGCTTTTCGGGAGCGGCAGGCGCAGTTCCCTCGGAAAACTTCCCGGCATCGCGCATCTTGGGCGCAATCACGAATTCACCCCGACGGTCAATAAAGCCGGATTTGCCTGCCTTCAAAATAAGCGCCCGCCCGTCCGAGAAATTACCCGGCGCAGTGGCCTTAACTTCAATCACCGTCGCCCCTGTTTTGTCCAGATAGCTCCAGTGGTTCTTAAGCGAAGAGACGGCTAGACCCTCACAAAACGGGCCAGTACGCACTGATGGTCTCTCAAAGGCAATCTCGCCCAGTGTGTTCAAACACACAAGACGCTCCGGTTTGCCGCCGACGGTTGCAGAGGCCAGCCCTTCGCTAAACTCCCTGATGTCAGCATAATGCGGCGGCACGACCTCTCTGCCGTCACGGTCAATCATTCCCCAGAGCTTCCCCGTTTGGACCGCCGCCAGCCCTTCGGAAAACGGACGGGTCTGGTCATAAGCAGGCGAAATGGCGACGTTCCCGTCTTCGTCCAAAAACCCCAGTTTGCTTCCGAGGGTGATCGTGACGCGCCCCCCGACAGACTCTCTTTTGCCTCCGAGTGTGACCGCGACGCGCCCCTCGGCATACTCTCCCATATACACGTAGGAGGGAGGAACAATAATCTGCCCTTCTTCATTCATCAGGCCAGACAATTTGTTTTCACTGATCACATATCTCATCGGTAAACCCCCACGCAGACCGCCAGCGCTCCGAGCGCGGACAGCAGGGTCAGCACGAGTGTGGCACAGCCCGCGCGGGAGGCGGCTCCGCTGGGCAGGGCGTCGCCGGCGGGGCGGACGACGCGGACGCGGACCTGACAGGGCATCTCGTGCCAGACCGGGCGTGGGCCGGTCATCGAGTCGGTGAGCGTCGTGGTGGTCCAGATCGCTTCGGCCTGATAATCACCGCCGACAAGGCCCGCCGCCGAGACCAGGAAGCCGAGAAACTGCGTCTGGCCCGGCTCAATCCAGAGGGGCTGAAAGTCGCCGGGATAGGACAGCCATGCGGGGCGAACACGGACCTTGTCCACCCGGAGGCGCTGCGGGCCGATGTTTTGCAGGCCCACCCGCAGAACGCCGCTGCCGCCCTGCGCGACCACCACCGGGTCGGGGTCCTGCACGCACGCGATACCGGGCATCTCGGCGTGCGGCAAGCCTTCCGCCAGCGGCACGTTCTCGGGCGGCGGGGGAACCACGTCGTCCTCTTCGGGCAGGCCGCGCACCAGAACAGGGACCGTCACCACGGTTTCCGGCCACGAGGCACTGCCACGCGGAGCCGTCGTCGTCAGGCCGGTATTGGAGCGCACGGTCAGCGCCGCCCGGTACGTGCCGGGGTCCAGCCGTGCCCCGGAAATGTTCCAGATGAGGTCGCCGCCCGTGCCGGGGTCCAGGTCTACCGGCACAAAGCGGGTCGGCAGATTGAGCCAGACGACATCAGAGGAGACCGACTCGATATGCAGGGGGGCGTCGCCCTCGTTGTCTAAAAGCAGGGTCAGGTTGGTCCCGCCGCCGGGGGCCACGAGGGGCGAAGGCGGGGACACGGCGCAGACTAAGCGGGGCACACGCAGCGCCGACGCGGGCGGCTGCCCCTCGGACGAGCTGCCGAAGCCCAGCAGGTCGGCCATGCGGGCGATAGCGTCTAATTTGTAGCGAAGCTCTTCCGAGGACTGCGCCGTCTGCTGTGTTTCGGCTAAATTACGAAGCAGCCGGGCGCGGGCGGCCTGCCCGGCCTCGTCGTCGCCGGGGCGCGTCGGCAGAAACTCCTGATACAGGCGGCACAGGGCGGCCAAATCCTCGCGGGGCGGGGCGGACGGCGGCGCGGGCACAGTGGCAAAGTCCGACAGCAGGGCCGAGCCGGGGACGCGGCTGTCCACCAGCACGTTTTCCGGTGTCAGCGACCCGTGCGTCAGCCCCGCCGCGTGGGCCGAGTCGAGGGCGTCCAACAGGGGCAAAAGCCGGGCGTGCAGACGGTCAAAGGCCCGCTCCGAGGAGTCGGCCAATGTGGCTCGCAGATTCGCGCCGGGGACCCAGTCGCGGACCACGAAAAAGCCGTCGCCGTCGCGCAGCCAGCGGCGAGTCGGCACAATGCGCGGCTGACGCAGGGCCAGCGCCAGCGTTGCCCGCGCCTTGCCCGCATCGCCCGGCAGCCGCTTGACCAGCACCTGCCGCCCGCCATCCGGCTCCCGCGCCGTCCACGCCGCCGCGCCGAGCGTCCCGGTGGGCACGGACACGACATTCTCAAATTGTGACAGCACCCGCTCCATCCTGCCCAGTGTACCCGAAAAACGTGTACACCAGAAAATTGCTTTTCTGCTATACTCGGGTGGGAACTAACCAAAATGAACGAATCAACACAAACAATTCAAGCTCCATTGCCCGGCGGTGAGCCGACCCGGCGCGACCAGCAGGCACGGGAAACACGGGCCAAGCTGATTGAAACCGCACTGCATTTGTTCGCCCGGAAAGGTGTCAGCGGCACGTCCATCAAAGATATTGCCCGCGAGGCAGGTGTGGCCCAGGGTCTGCTCTACCATTACTTTGCCAGCAAAGACGACCTGCTGTGGGGCGTTCTGGAAGCGGATACGTTTCTGCCCTATCTGAAACAGGTGCTTTCCGCCCATGACGCCTGCCCGGCGGAGGACGTTCTGCGGGAGGCGGCACTCGCGTTCGATGCGTTCCTTCAGGCGCGGCAGGCACGGGTCAGCATTGTGATGGCAGAGCTGCAAATCAACCGGCGGGTGCGTCAAATGTGGGAAGAAAACATTGGGCAGGAGAGCACGCTGCTGGATGAGTTTTTGCGAAAACGAATTGCCTCGGGCGAGCTGCGGGCGCATACGGTGGAGGTAACGACCTACCTGCTGATGCACGGGGTCGTCTCGCTGTACCTGCCGGGGAACACAATGGCGGTCAGCAACAAGGCCGCGATTACGGAAATGGCGGAGATTTTAGTGCAGGGCGTGCAGGCGTAAAATAAGCGGAAATAGTTTGCCGAATGCTTGACATTCTGGCTCTTTTTTGCTATACTCTGTTTGTTGAGCGTTCATTCAACTAAATTGAGGTTACTATGATTATCGTCACCGGAGCCAGCGGCCAACTTGGCCGGGCTATTGTCGAGCGTTTACTTGAGCGTATCCCCGCCGAGCAAATCGGTGTCAGCGTCCGCGACCCCGAAAAAGTGCAGGACTTGAAAGAGCGCGGCGTCCGTGTTCGGCACGGCGACTTCGAAGACCCGGCCAGCCTGACGCAGTCGTTTGAGGGCATGACGCAGCTCCTGCTTGTTTCCTCCAACGCCTCTTCTCGGGGCGGGGACCCGGTGGCCCAGCACCGGACGGCCATTGCGGCGGCCCTCGCGGCGGGCGCGGAGCGCATTGTCTACACCAGCCACATGGCCGCAAGCTTTACGTCCGCGTTTCCGCCGATGCGCGACCATGCGGCGACCGAAGAGATGCTACGTCAATCCGGCCTCGCCTGGACCGCGCTTCGCAACGGCTTTTATACGTCGAGCGGTCTAATGCTGATGGGCGACGCTCTGAAAACCGGCGTGATTGAAGCCCCGGCGGACGGCAAAGTCTCTTGGACGGCTCATGATGATCTCGCGGAAGCGGCGGCAGTGATTTTGACCAGTCCGGTGCAGTTTGAGGGGCCGACCCCGCCGCTGACCGCCGCCGAGGCGCTAGATTTATCGGACATAGCCGAAATCGCTTCGGCATTGCAGGCGCAGCCGGTGCGCCGGGAAGTCATCACCGATGACGCCCAACGGGAAAAAATGGTGGCACGCGGCCTGCCCGCGCCCGTTCTGGCGATTACGCGGGGCTTGTATCTGGCAAGCCGCAACGGGGAGTTTGCCGCCGTAGACCCGACTCTGGAGCGGCTTATGGGCCATCCCACGACCCCGCTGCAGGATGTGCTGGCACGGAAGATTTCCCCCTAGTTTCGTTCAAGACCGGTGAGTAAGAAAGCACCGGTCTTACTTTTGATAAATTATTTGATTGAACGTTCAGCCGAATTAGAGAGAAGTATCGCATGGCCGTCGCTCTTCGCACCCGCCGCCCTAACCTGTCGCCGCCGAAAGGAAGTCCCCCCGCGCCGTCTGCCCCGCCGCCTGGCGAGCAGGTGGGGATGCAGGACTGGCACAAATGGATTATTCTGGTTGGCCTGATTACTTCGGCGGTGCTGGAAGTCATGGACACGACCATAGTAAATGTCGCCCTGCCGCGTATGTCCGGTAACTTTGGGGCGACGCCCGATGAAATCGCCTGGGTGTCCACGGGCTACATTTTGTCCAATGTTGTCGTGCTGCCGATGACCGCCTGGCTGTCTCAGCGGATCGGGCGCAAGCGGTATCTGTCGGGGTCCATTGCCGTATTCGTGCTGGCGTCGTTTCTGTGCGGCCTGTCGCACAGTCTGATTGAGATTGTCGTGTTCCGCATTGTGCAGGGCGGCGCAGGGGCGGCCCTGATTTCCACGGGGCAGGCGACGCTGGCGGAAATCTTTCCCGCCAAACAGCAGAGCATGGTGCAGGGCTTTTTCGGCCTCGGGCTGGGGGTCGGTCCGGCGATTGGCCCGCTGATTGGCGGCTGGCTGACTGACAATTATTCGTGGAGCTGGTGCTTTTTTATCAACATTCCTATCGGCATCCTGGCGCTGTCGCTGGTCGGCTTCTTTTTGCAGGACGATCCGCAGGAGAGCGGCTTTGCCCGCCGCAATCCGATTGACGGCATCGGGATTGGCCTGCTGGCAATCGGACTGGGGGCGCATCAATACGTGCTGGAAGAAGGCAAGCGGCTGGACTGGTTTGACAGCGATCTCATCAAAGAGCTGACCGTAACCGCCGTGGTGGGACTGGGGCTATTTTTGTACTGGGAGCTGCGCCGGGGCAACAAACACCCGGTTCTGGATTTGCGCGTCTACAAAGACCGGGGGCTGGCGGCGAGCGTCGCGCTGGCCTTCGCGCAGGGCTTCGCGCTCTACGGGCTGCTGTTTTTGTTTCCGCTGTTCTCGCAGAACATTCTGGGCTTTTCGCCGACCGAGACAGGTCTAGTGCTGCTGCCACAGGGCTTGGTCATTGCCGTTTCGGTCGGGGTCAGCTCCACAATGATGGAGAAGGGCGTAGACCCGCGCCCGATTATCCTGACCGGGCTGGCCGTGGGGGCGGTCGGGCTGTGGCTGATGGGGCATTTGACGTCGGCAAGCGGCATCCCAGACTGCCGCATGGCCCTGATGACGGCGGGTTTTGGCATCGGCTGCCTGTTTATTCCGCTGACGCTGACGGCCTTTGCGGGCCTGCAAGGGCCGCAGATTGCCACCGGCTCCTCGCTGCTCAATTTAGGGCGGCAGATTGGCGGCTCGGTCGGCATTGCGTTCCTGAACACCTGGGTCACCAACGCTTCGGCCACGGCGCGGGCGGGGATTGTCGCGCATCTGACATCGGGGCAGGTGCTGCTGACCGACCGGCAGGATGCCATCGCGCACGCCCTGATCGGGCAGGGATATAGCCCTGTCGACGCGCCAGTGGCGGCCCTGCGGATGATTGACGGCGCGGTGCAGACACAGGCCACGACAATTGCCTATGAGACTGCGTTTCTGGTTTCCGGCGCAGTGTTTGTGATCGCCCTGCCCCTGGTCTTCCTGCTGAAAAAAGGCGATGCCGCCAAAGCCTCCGGCGCGGGGCATTAAATAGCAGGGCATTAACTAGAAAGAGAAGCCTATGAACCCCCGTGACTGGGAAGCGATTGAAGCACGGTTTCAGTGCGCCAAGCAGGCGCTTTTAGAGGCGCAGGAGCAGCACTGCGAGGCGGCGCAGGAGTTTCTGCAAGCCCGCGCCGCGCTCCGGCAGATGCTGGAAGCCTTCTTTCCCGAACCCTTTTTTCCTGAACCCTTTGGCTGCAATCGAGCAGCCGACACGCTTGCCCGGTGTAATTTATGCACCGCCGGGGAAGTATATTCCGGGGATAAAATGTCCCCTTTGACCGCAGACTAGAAAGCACGAAAATGTCTACCAAAATCGACTCGACCATTCATCTGCTGAGCGACAAGCTCACCGAAACCGCCGCCAAGCACGGCGCGGAGATCATCGGCAAGTGGGAAGCCGACCTGGAAGCCGCCGACTTTCGCGGCGCGAAAACCATCCACGCTGACCTGACCAAACTGCGTCACCACCTGGAAGGCGGCGAGCTGAATGGCGTCGCTATCGGCGAGCTGCTCGTGAACCTGGGTGGCTCCACCGAGCGAGCAGCGGCGCACGCCGAAGGCACGGCGGGTGAGCGTCTGGCAAAGATGGGCGAGACGCTCATCAGTGCCGGTAAAGGGCTGGGCGCGGATGTCCACTAGTGCCGCCAATATCCGGGCACGGGAGCTTGCCGAGGCGCGAAGCGCCCTGCGGGACGCCGACCCGGTGCTGCGCGGCCTGATTGATGCGAAACCCGACCTGGATTTCAATTCCTGGCGGGAGCAGCTTCCGGTGGAGGGCCTCTTTGAGGCCCTCCTGTTTCAAATCGTGGGCCAGCAAATCTCGGTCACGACCATGACTGCCATTCACACCCGTCTGTGTGCGCTGTTCCCCGGCAATCGCCCTGACCCGGCTCTTCTGGCGGACATTCCAGCCGAGACCCTGCGCCGCGTCGGCCTGTCCGCCCGCAAGGCTGAGTACGTGCAGGACCTCGGACGGCGGACCGCCGCCGGGGAGCTGGACGGTCTGGTGGACCTGCCCCATGACGAGGCGCGGGCACGGCTGGTATCGCTCAAAGGCATCGGCCCGTGGACGGCAGACGGGGCGCTTTTGATTGCCTTCGGCTGGGGAGACGTACTGGTGTCAGGCGACCTGGTGCTGCGAAAGGCCGTTCAAAAAGCCTATGCCCTGCTTGAAATGCCGACGGAAAAAGAAGTGGAAGCGAGGGGCGAGCAGTGGCGGCCTTATCGCTCTCTGGCGGCGGGCTATTTGTTTGATTCGATGGTTCCCGGCATGAGTGCGCCGCCGCCAAAAAACTCCGAACAGGCTTAATGCCCGCCCGGTCTGGGTACAAAATGGCCGGAGGCTAGTGCCATGACTGTTGGAGATTTGATGACCGCGTTCCCGGAGTCGCTGACCGAAAGCGATACGATTAAAAAAGCCGCGCAGATGATGCGCGACCATGATTACGGCATGATGCCCATTCTGGACGCCAACGAGGCGCTGATCGGGGTTGTAACCGACCGCGATATTGTCATCAATGCTGTCGCCGAGGGCCGCGACCCGGACACAAGTTTAAGCGAGTGCATGACCCGTCAGCCGGACACGATCACAAAAGACCTGCTGGTGCAGGATGCCCTGCACCTCATGAACACCCGGCAGATTCGTCGCGTCCCGGTGGTAGAGTTCGGGCGGCTGATTGGAATGCTGTCGCTGGCCGATATTGCCCGCAGCGAAGTTCCCGTCGCCGAGAAAACAAAGACGCTGGAAAGCGTTTCGGCGGGCGGCTCGGACATTCGCCCCGGCGCGGACCTGCCGGAAAACTAAAAAAGCCCCTCCCCAAACCGGGGAGGGGCTTTTGGTCTACCCAATAATCTGGTCTACCCGATGGCCCGTGAAAGCTGAACCTGCTTGCTGCCGGTGATGGTCAGGTCATCAAACGCCACCAAGACATGCCGGTTGCCGATACCAAGTGTGTGCTCTCCGAGAGACAGCAACGCAAAATGCGGCTTGCGGGTGTGCGGGTCCAAATACAAATCTTCGACTTTGCCGACGCTCTGCCCTGCCGCTGTGACGACATTGTAGCCGCGTGGGTCGCCCGCGCCCGCTCCGGCGAGCGTGCCGCTCTGAATGCTGCCTTTGTTGGCCTTGTCGCGCTTTTCAAGCTCGGTCGCAAGCTCATAAATGCCCGCGCCGCCGAGCTTGGTTTGTTCGTTGTAGGTTTCTTCCATCGTGGTCTGTCTCCTGAAAGTCTGTGATTGTTTCTTATTCCCCAGAAAGCTGCTTTGTGAATACTTCTGATGTTTTTGTGCGGGCTTACCCGCCCGCCCGGCCCGTGCCCGGCCCCGCGCTCTGGCTGCCGTTCTCCGGGGGTAATCTTCTGGTTCCCGCGTCCGGCACCGTCCCTGCCCTGCACCGGGGCGACCGCAGCAGCGTGGATGCGCTGGGGGTACACGCGCCGATTTATCTGGGGACGCTGGGGGAGACACCCTGCCTGGCCTTTGATGCCGACCTCGGCGGCGACGGGCCGCCGGAGGAGTGGCAGGCCGTCAGCCTGCGGACGCTCTTCGGGCAGGTGAGCGAGGCCGAGTACGCGCTGGCGGGGTATGCGTCGCAGATTTTATACTGGCTGCGAACCAGCGTGTTCTGCCCCGTCAGCGGGCATCGCACCGAGCCGAAAGAGGGAGACTGGGGGCGGCGCTGCCCGGACTGCGGCCATGTCGGCTACCCGCACATTTCGCCCGCGACTTTGATTTTAGTCCAGGACGGCCCGCGCCTCCTGCTGGCGCAAAAGCCGGGGTGGGGAACGCGGTGGAGCATTCTGGCGGGCTTCGTGGAGCCGAACGAGTCTTTAGAAGACTGTGTGCGCCGCGAGACGTTGGAAGAAGTGGGCATTGTGCTGTCCGAAGTGACCTACGCAGGCAGCCAGCCCTGGCCGTTCCCGCATCAGCTTATGGTGGGCTTTACCGCCCGGTATGCGGGCGGCGAGATGGCTGTGGACGGACTGGAGCTGGAACGGGCGGCGTGGTTCACCCGCGAGACCCTGCCGGACCTGCCCCCGGCGGTCAGCCTGTCCCGGCAGATGATTGATACGTGGGTGGCATCGCCCCCCCTGCCGCCAATTCTGGGGGAGCCAGAGTAGGGGCGCTGCTTGCTGTGCCCTCTTCTCTTGTCCATTCCGAAATCCGGTTCCCCCAGAATTGGGGGCTAGGGGGCGATCTTACGAAACGCTCACCCACTGCCCGGAAGCCGTGTTGGGGAAGCGCACGAGAAGCGTCTGAGTCGCCGAGTCCCACTCCTGCGCGGCGGGCGGCAGCGGCTGATCGCCGACAGTCACGCTTCGGGGTGCGTTCGCCAGCCGGAGCCGGACGGCGGCCTCGGTTTCCTCCGGCCCAGACGCATGGAACCGGAAGCCGCCGGGCGTCTGCTCGGCTCCCCGCGTTTTGCAGGCGGCAGCGAGCAGCACCCGGTCTGCCCCGGCATGGGCCAGAGACAGCAGCAAAAAGCGGCTTCCCGGCTCCAGAGTGACGGCGTCCCGGATAGATAAACTGGCATCGAACAGGTCCACGAATGGGCCTTCCAGGCAGTGCGGCGTGCCCGGCAGGGACTCATCGAGGCCAGCGGCGACGACATACGGCCCCCGGCGCAGGCGCAGGAAGTTTGTTTCGCGGTAGGGCAGTGAGGCCGCTTTGCAGGCGCTTTGGACCAGTTCCCGGACGTGGTCGGCCCCGTCCGGCGTGTAGGTCAGTGCCGCCGGGCTGACAGTGTCGTAAATCACCGTACCCGCGCCGACGGTGTGCGTCCCCGGCGCGGCATCACCCGCCAGACCCAGATGCTCAAACAGCCCGGCGCGGGGCGTCGCGTACTGGTGCGGAGCCGTATTCCACCATGCCCGGACTGTGTTGAAGGGGTCGCGGTCGTCATCCACAAAAACCAGCACGCCGCCTGTTTTGACCCATTCTGCCAAAGCCAGGCTGTCCTCGGTGGCCTGCGGCTTCATCCCCTCGTAGGTCATCAGCAGGACACGGTAGGGGGCAAACGCGCCGGGCAGCGTCATATTCTCCATCTGCACAGGTTCCACCGGCAGGCCGCGCTTTAAGAGCGGCAAAGCAAGGCCGTAGAACGACCCCAGGTTTTTGTCGGATGGGGACGGACCGCCGCGCTGGAACATCATCGTGTCCGCCACCACCACTCCCACGCCCTGCGTGCCGCAGTCCCACTCCGTCTCCGGCTGTTCCATGTCGTTGAGGGTATTGATGACCGTCATCAGCTCGGTTCCGTAGGCGCGGGGCAGCGGCTCTTTCGTGACCGGCTGGCCGGGCGTCCGGTCCGCCCGGTCCTGCGTCGGGTACTTGCCGTGGAAGATGCGCTCCGGCCAGGGCATGACCTCAAAGCGCGAGACCTGCGGCCAGAGCAGGGAGGCGGTCAGCGTGCTTTCCCAATTCCCCCGGTAGTTTTCCCAAGAGTAGTCGGCGTTGTCTTCAATCGGGTCGTTCAGGAACCAGACCGTCGCGCCCGAAGCCCGGACGACATTCATCATCGCGCCGTATTCCAGAAACGCCGTCTCAAATGTGCGCTCTTTGAGCCGTCCCTCGTAGACATTCGGCTCGCGGGCTGTCCCGGTCCAAACCTGCGCGATGAAGCCGTCGGCCCCGACTTGGAGCAGGCTCGATTCGGGGCTGACGATGGACCAGTGCGCGTAGTTGATCAGGCTATGCGTCGGCACATAGCACTTCGCCTGCGTGCCATGCTCCGCGTTGTAGGCTTTGACGAAGTCGAAAATCTGTGTCAGCGCCCGGCGATACAAAAAGTATTTAAGCTGGGAGGCCCGGTACTGAGCGTCTGGCGAGGAGTCGGGCGCGGCCCATTCTTCGCTGTAATGCGCCTGCCACTCGCGCCGGAAGCCCTCGCTCCAGCCCGCCCGCACCCAGAACTCCGGCTCTTCCAGATGAATGCCCTCGGCCCCGGCCTCTAACGCCCGCTGAACGCCGAGGCAGAGGAACCGCCCGAAGCTCTCGCCCGGCGACATATAATACACATCCCCGCCGTGCGAGATGCGATGCCCTCGGCTGTCCATCTGCGCCTCGTCGACGTGATTGACACCGTCAAAGCGCCCATAGAGGTAATCCTGATACTCGCCCCAAGACACGCCGGTCATCACATGGACCCGGTAGCCCTGCGCCTTCCAGCTTGCAATCCGGTCGCCCAGCGTGGGGTCAATCCCGTAGCACATCGCCACATCCGACCCGATCTGAAGCTTGGGGTCCCACGGCACCAGCGTCTGAAAGCTGGTCCGCTCCCTCGTCTGGTTCGGGTCAGCGGGCACAGCTTGCATCTTCGAGTCTACAATTTGTTTTGTCATTGATTTACTGCTCCACCGGATGAACGACATAGTAGCTCTGCGTGTTCGTGGTCCAGTCCCGGGCTGTTTTTGTTTTCAAGATAACAGAGGTGGGCGAACGTCCTTCTTCATCATAGATCACTAGCTCGTTGCCACTGGGGCGCAGCCAGCATTCCGGCAGGTACAGGCCCTTCACGGCAGTCTTCTCCGGGTAGCGGCCCAAATTGTGCCCGTTCAGCCACATAAACCCATGTGACAGCCCCTCTGTCTCCACGCGCAGGACCACCCGCCAGCCGTAGATTGACCGGCCTTCGGCATCGTGCGACGGCAGCGTTGGGAACCGGGCACGGTAAAACGCGGGTGCTCCGTCTGCCGTGGCGTCGGACCCGGAAGCCCAGCCGGTCAGCGCGTCCGGCGCGCCGAGGCCCCCGTGCATTTTCCAGCCCGTGACCGCGATCTCGTCCTCGCGGGAGACTGTCTGAAGCATGACCTTGCCCTGAATGCCGCCCCCCTGATCGGTGTTCTCGACCAGAACCGCCAGCGTGTTTGGCCCGGCTTCGTTCCAGGCGGCGGCGTCCAGAGGCACGTCAAACGGTGTCCCCCAGCCCTCGTGCGCGGCAAGGCGCTTTCCATTCAAGAATACCGTCGCATTGTCGTCCACGTTCTCAAACCGCAGGCGGCGCAGCCCCCCGGCGGCGGGAATGGTGGAAGCGGGCAGGGGCGCGAGATACCAGGCAAAGCCGTGACGGCCATGAAATACATCCGGGCCAGTGGTGCCGTCCGCCCACCCCGCTCCAGTGGTATTCGTCGGGGGCAGGGCATGGTCTGCGTCTGCCTCGGCCTGAACCCGCCAGGATTTGATCTCCGCTTCCTGTCCCGTTCCGGCGTTCAGTGTCACCGGCCCGCGCAGGCCCTTGGCGTCCACAGCGTCAATCGGCCCCAGGTAGTTGAAGAGCTTGCTGCGTCCGTAATGCGTGGTCAGCACGGCCAGTGTGTAGGTTCCGGCAGGCAGCGTCAGCGGAACGCCCGCTTTGACGGCTCCGCTGACGACGTGCTTGCCATCAATAAAGACAGAAGCGCGGTCGCCGCCGTCGGTAAAATGCAGTGTATATGACCCGGCCTTCGGAATGGTGAGCGTGCTGCGGTACCAGGCATAGGCGCTGGCATCGCCATCCGCGCCCATAGGAAGCGGGTCGGTGCTCGGTTTCCAGGCCGCGTCCTCGTAGGAAACCCCGGCTTCCAGGCTGCCGCTGCGGGTCTCCCAGCCGGTGGGGGAACGTTCCAGGGGGCCGAGGGTGGAGGCCCCCTCATCGGTATCCAAGAAGGCTACGGCAGTGCGGTCCGATTTAAACAGCATCAGCGGGCGGCTGAGAGGGACACTCCAAGTCTCTTCGGTAACGTGCAGCTTTCCTTTGACCACGGACGCCTCGCTGATATAGTCTCCATTGACCACGATGTTCTTGTCTAAAAACCACGTATACTCGCCAGCGAATGTGTCCGATCCGAGGACGCGGATTGTCTGGCCGCCCACTCGGAAGGTGCAGTTTATAATAACTTCACTGAGCGGACAGCGCACCGTCACTTTTCCCTTCGTGCGTCTGAAATCAGTATACAAGGAGTGAACATCTGTTGCTGGTTTGGCAAGCCGAAAGCGCACCTCCGCCATGTCATTGATTGTGCCTGCCGTCACCACCGTGGTGATCCCGCCCCCCCTCACAACTGCCAGCAGGGGAGTGGCCCTTTCCAGGACAACGCCGGGCAGGAGCGGAAAATCGCGGACAATAGGGACGATCTTGCCGGATTTGACCGTGATCGGCTGAAGTGGAAACAGGCTGCCGTCGGCTTCCTTCACCTGCGTTTTGACATCTTTTTTACTGGGGTTGTCCAAAAACAAAATTGTGCCGGAAGGGGACTTGCGGGCGGTAACACGGATGTCGGGATCGGTCGCAGCGGTTTTGTAGGTGTCGGTCGCGTTGTCGCTGTTTTCCAGAATATCCTGGAAGCTGCGGGCAAAGAGAGCGGCGCGTTTGAAACGGTAATAGGTCGGGCGCAGGTCGCCCATCTGCCCGATGGCCGCGCCGTAGTCGTAGGAGGCCGTGTCTTCGTCGTCGTTGGTGAAGCCAAAATTGGAGCCGCCGTGGAACATATATATGTTTAGGCCGTTGCCGCCGTAGGCCAGCACCTTCCAGAACCGACGCTCATACGTGTCGGCATCGGCATCCGTCGCGCCGTAGCGGTCGTACCATAGACTCCAGAACTCGGTAGACATCCAGGGGCTTTTACGGCCTTTGCTGCTCCACGGGCTGTCCCCGGCGGGGTCGCTGGAATGGTGCAGGCCGCTGAAAAAGTAGGGGACTTGCAGGCCGAGCGCCACGGCCTTGTCGCGCAGATGCACAAAGTAGGCGTTCGGCAGCACTTTTCCCCAGCCCAACGGATGCTCGTTTTCAAGCTGCACCAAGATGACCGGCCCGCCCCGGTTGATCTGATTGGCCGCTACAATCGGCATCAGCTTGTCCCAGTAGCGGTCCACGGCGGCCAAAAACGGCGCATTATCTTCGCGGACCCGCAGGCCAGGCACGAACCGCAGCCAGACGGGGTAGCCGCCGCTGTCCCATTCCGCACAGACGTAGGGGCCGACACGCACGATGGCATACAGGCCGAGCGACTGCACGGTTTTCAGGAACGCATCCAGGTCCAAGTCGCCTGTGAAATCAAACTCATTGGGGCGCGGCTCATGGGCATTCCAGAACGTGTAAATTTCCACGCAGTTGAACCCCGCCCGTTTCAGCCGCAGCAGCCGGTCGCGCCACAGGGCACGCGGGATGCGCGTGTATTCCATGCCCCCGGAGGCGATAAACGTCCGCTTGCCGTGAACAAGAAACCCGCGCCCATCGAAGTTAATAGAAGACGCGGCGGCAGGGGCAGGCGGAAACATATCGTCATTGTCCGCCCGTGCCGCGCCGGGCAGGGACAGGAGGCCGAGCAGAAGAACAAACGCCGCAAGGCGGGTGGAAAAGGTGTTTTTCATAGCTTGTAGGGAAGGGGGAACAAAAAAACAGCCCGACACAACAAAGTGTCGGACTGTTTTGAAAACTGAACTTAGCTGGCAGCGGCTTCGGCGGCCCGCTTCATCAGCCGGGACTTGCGGCGGGCGGCGGCATTCTTATGGATGATGCCCCGCTTCCAGGCTTTGTCAATAACGCTGACGGTCTTGGAGACGCTGGCGGAGACATCGGCGGCGGGGGCCGTGCCGGTGGCAATCAGAGCGCGGCTCTTCTTGACATAGGTTTTGATTTGAGACTTGGTGGCCTGGTTGCGAAGCTGGCGCAGACGCGAACGCTTGACATCCTTGATCACGGATTTGATATTGGGCATGGGGCGAAACTCCTACGGAAACAGATAAGTGACAAAAACAATGCTTTTGCCGAATTGCGTCAGTATACCCGCCATCGCGCCAAAAAGCAAGAGGGCCGTCAGCAAAAAAACGCTGGGCAGCCCCGTAGAATTAGGAGGGTTGGCACGATTTATGCATATTGGCTAGAGAAGACTCTTAAGAAAGGAAAAAAGCAATGCTTGAAGGAACCGTCAAATGGTTCAGCAACGCCAAAGGCTACGGGTTTATCGAGCTATCCACCGGCAAAGAAGTGTTTGTTCACTACTCGGCCATCGAAACCGCAGGCTACCGCTCGCTGTCCGAAGGGCAAAAAGTCGCGTTTGAGCTGGAACAAGGCCTCAAAGGCGAACACGCCACACAGGTTCGTATTGAAGCACCAACGGCTGCCGAGCCGTCTGCTGCCGAGCCGGTGTTGGTCACCCCATAATTCCCCGCCATTTTCATTTGTCTGCTTGTGAATGACAAAGCGCGAGCCTCACAGTGCTGCCGTGAAGCCCGCGCTTTTTTCTGCGTCTGCCCGATCAGCCGATTAGCCGACCAGAGACGAATAATTCAGCGGGGTCAGCGACGGGAAGGGATGATTTTCATGGAGGCCTGCGATCCGCTGCTTGGCTTTGTCGATGCGGTCTGAAGTCAGCGGGTGGTCGGACAAAAACGCTGGCATTCCGCCGCCGCCGCCGCTGGCTTTTTCCAGGGCCTGAAAGAGCTGGATCATGCCTTCCGGGTTGTACCCTGCCGCCACCATGTTGTTGAGGCCGCCTTCGTCTGCCTGATCTTCCTCGCCCCGCGAGAACTTCAGCCCGATGGCACTGTTGGCAAGTCCAGCGATGGTCTGCGCGGTCCGGCCAGCATGAAAAAGGCTCAGCCCCAGCACAATCAGCGCATTGCGCTCCTGATTTTTGGCCTGCGCCTGTGCCCAGTGCTGCTTGCGAACGTGCGTCATCTCGTGGCCCGTCACCCCGGCCAGTGCATCATCCGTGGATAAAATTTTATACAGCCCCGTAAACATAAACATCGGGCCGCCGGGCAGGGCAAAGGCATTCACTTCCTTGCTGTCCAGCACATGAAACTTGAAGTCCCAGGTGTTGCGGTCCGAGGCGGGAAGGGCACTGACCAGCCGCTGGCCGATGACATTGAAATGTTTGGCGCGGTCATCAAAAACTTCTTTGTATTTCTGAAGTATCTGCTGGGCGGCCTGCTGCCCCACCTGTTTTTGCTGGTCCGGGCTGGGTGCCGCGAATAGACCCCCCGCGTGTGCCTCAGCGGGCGTCAGCAGCGGCAGGGCCGCAAGGCCCACTCCGGCGAGGGCGGCGCGGCGCAGGAAAACGCGGCGCGAGAAAGCTTCTTCGTATTCTCTCTCTTCAGACATAATCTCTTCGAACATAATTACTATCCTTTTTGGCTTAACAGTTTGGTTTTAGACGTTGTACCCATTCTCAATGTTCCCTCCGCGCAAAATGCCAGCAACAGGAGAAGGCGCGGCAGGAATCTGTGCGCTAGGCGGCGAACAACCGCGTATGTTGCCTGACATTGCGCTGGAAGAAATGACCCTGCTGTACGAGGCGGCGGCTTTGCTGGGGCGCACGCTCGACCCCGAGGCCATTTATACCGCGCTGCGCGAGATCGTCACGCGGGCGATGGACTGCGAGAGCCTCCTTGTTTCCATCTATTCGCCGGAGGACGGTCTGATCCGCTGCACCTATGCCTGGATCGACGGGCACGCCGCCGACACTGCCCCCTTTCCGCCGCTGCCACTGGATCAGGAAGGCGGGGGGATGCAGTCGCGTGTGATCCGCACCGGGGAGCCGCTGGTGGTCCCCGACGCCGTGGCGGCGGAGCAGACGCAAAAAACCTGCTATTACGCCCAGCCGGATGGACACCTGACGGACACGCCGAACCCGGACCGCCCGCGCATTCAGTCGCTTGCCATTGTGCCGATCCGTCTGGAAGAGCGCATTCTGGGCGCGGTTCAGGTGATGAGCTACCGCAAAGAGGCTTACAGCCCGGCGCACCTGCGGCTGCTGGATGCGCTGCTGATTCAGGTCGCGGCGGCGACACGCAATGCCTATCTCTACAAGCAGGTGCAGGACGAACAGGCGGAAAACGCTCGGCTGCTGCGTCAGGCCCGGCTGAACGCCGTGCGTCAGCGGGCATTCTTACGGGATGTTCTCCTGAGCGTCACCGATGGCCGTCTGCGCCTTTGCCAGACCGAGGCGGACCTGCCCGCGCCGCTGACGCCCTGGGCCGATCCGGTTCCGCTGTCGCGGGAAGGGGGCCTGCGGGACCTGCGCCATCAGGCCGCAGACGCTGCTGCCGCGTCGGGGCTGGAAGACGCGCAGAAGTTTGATCTGGCCCTGGCGGTTGGCGAGGCGGGGATGAACGCCGTGGTCCATGCGGGCGAAGGCCGGGGGCAGGTGTCCTGGAGCCGGGACACGGCGACGGTGCAGGTGCGAATCGACGATCAGGGTAGGGGCATTACCGTGGAGAACCTGCCCAAAGCGGCGCTGGCCCGTGGCTACAGCACCAAAGAGACGCTGGGGCACGGCATGAAAATGATTTTGCAGACCGTCCAGCGTCAGTGGCTTTTGACCGGCCCGAAGGGAACCACGGTGGTTCTGGAACAGACTCCCGCGCCGCCGGATGAGGGCTTGGGACCAGCCTGGCTCCAGGATTTGCTCTAGGAACTGTGCCTTTGCCTGTTTGTTTTACCTGCGTGAATGGGTAAATGATCGAACCAGACCAAACAAACAGGAGAACCAATCATGGCAAACGAAGATATCGTCGAAGGCAAGATCAAGCAGGCCGAAGGCAAAACGCAGGACGCCGCCGGCGACGTGACCGGCGACACCAACGACGACGTGGCCGGCAAGGCCAAGCAGGTCGAAGGCAAAGCGCAGGAGCTTTTCGGCAAGGCCAAAGAAGCGGTCCACGACGCCACCAAGTAATTGAGTTTTCTGAGAACAGCCCGGCAGCAGTGCCGGGCTGTTCTTGCTTTATCTATGCAAGTATGCTACACTCTCGCCCTATCCCCCAGAACAGGAAACATAGGACATGAGTGCAGCCACCGAGTTTAAAGAGTTTATCCTGCGCGGCAACGTCGTAGACCTCGCTGTCGGCGTAATTATTGGACAAGCCTTCGCAAAGATTGTGGAGGCTCTCGTGAAAGATATGATTACACCGCTCATCGGCGTTTTTGTCAGCAACCCTGCCAAGCCCGTCAACTTTGATACCTTGAACTTTGCCGTCAATAAAAACCAATTTTTGATTGGCAACTTCATCAATGTCATCGTCAGCTTTTTGATTATTGCCGTCGTCGTCTTTTTATTCGTCGTCAAGCCCGTCAACTACCTGATGACCCGGAACAAGACCGAACCGCCTGTCACCACCACCACCCGCAACTGCCCCGAGTGCCTCAGCTCCATCCCGCTGGCCGCGACCCGCTGCGCCTTCTGCACCGCACAGGTCCCGGCGGCAGCGGTCTGAGAGAAGAGCCGTCGGATCGCCCCCTAGCCCCCAATTCTGGGGGAACCGGAATAAGATAAAGAGAGCGCGATAAATCGCGCCCCTACTCTGGCTCCCCAGAATTGGGGCGGGGGGCCTCATCGCCCTTCTACGACGGCCAGCAGCAGGCACATATCGTCCCGCGCCCCGGACTGCGCGTAGAGGTCCACCCCGCCGATGAGGTCTGCCGTCAGCGTCTCGGCGGTCTCTGAGGCGGCCCGGCCTCGCATCCGCACGGCAGCGGAGTCCAGCAGGGCAGACACGCCTTCCACCCCCAGCAGATTGGAGCGCGAGGCCCCCACCTCGGTCAGGCCATCGGTGAACATCGCCAGCGCATCGCCCGGACGCAGGGTGACGCAGGACTGCACAAACTCCGCCCCTTCAATCGCCCCCATGATGGCCCCGGTCGCATCCAGCGGCTCGACCCGTCCGTCCCCCGCCCGCCAGACCAGGGCGGGTTCCTGCCCGCAGTTGACATATTGAAATATGCCCGAGGCGCTGTCGTAGCAGCCCGCAAACAGCGTGGTGAACCCCGTCAGCAGGCTGTTCTCGGACAGCACCCGGTTCAGCATGGTCATTGCCTCGGCCAGGGTGGGCTGCGAATACAAGAACGCCCGCAGCATATTCCGCACGGTGCTGACCTGCGCCGCCGCCGCCAGACCCTTGCCGGACAGGTCACCAACCACCAAAGCTGTGCAGCCTTTTTCCAGCGCATAGACATCGTAAAAGTCGCCGCCGACGCCCTCGCTGTCAGCCAGTGCAGGGCGGTAGTATTTCGCCAGGGCCAGCCCCGGAACCGCGCCCGGCAGGTCCGGCTGAAGCGCTTCCTGTAGCTGCGTGGCAATGGTGTGTTCGCGCCGCGCCACCCGCGCCATTTCCACCGAGGTCCGAAGCTGCGTCGCCACCGCCTGCACCAGCGCCGTCTCGTCGTCGGTCCAGGCGCGGGGCGCGTCCGTCATCGCTGCCGTCAGCGTTGCCAGCAGCCCGTCGGCATCGGTCAGCGCCACAGAAAGGCGCGAACGCAGGCCGAGGCTGTTCATATTGGCCTGCGTCTCGGCGGACAGTAGGGCTTTGCCTGCATCTTCAACCACAGACACGGCCCCGTCTCGGTACAGCTCCCGGAACATCTCGCTCGTATTGGGAAAAGAATACGTGCCCGCCAGCGGGGTTAGCTCCGCCCGGTGCCACTCCTGCGGAATGCTCACCACGCTGCGCGGCAGGTCATAGACGCCGAGGTAGCAGCGGTCCGCGCCCAGCGCCTCGCCCAGCAAAGCGACGGCCAGCGTCTGAATAGTTTCAGGGGAAGTCGCGCCGTCCTGCGCCCGCCCGATGCGGTTCAGCAGCGTTTCGCGCACGGCGCGGGCCTGCAATGCCTGCCGGGCGGCCCGCTGTATGGTGATGTCAAAGAACGACGTGACCACGCCGAGAGGCTCGTTCGTCTCCGGGTGCGCGATGGGCTGGGCATTGACCGACAGCCAGATGTCCATGCCATCGGGCCGATGCAGGCCCATCACTGCATCGCGCTGCGGCTGTCCGGTTCGCAGGGCTGCCAGCGACGGATGCTCTTCGCCGGGCAGGGGAGTCCCATCCTCGCGCACAGCCCCCCAGCGATTGTCGGCCAGGGTCAGGCCGATCATCTGCTCTTCAGTAACCCCCAGAATGCGCTCGGCGCTCGGGTTGGCGGAGCGAATGGCCCCGGCGACATCCTGCACGGTGATCCCTTCGGCCAGCGACTCAATCACCGCCCGGTGGTGCGCCTCGCTTTGCCGCTGCGCTTCTTCAATCCGCTTGCGTTCGGTGACATCACTGTTGATCGCCACGGCCCCGACAATACGCCCGCGTTCCATGATCGGCGCGGCGGCGGAGCGCACCACCAAATCCTGCCCGGTGCGCGTATTCCGCAGGAGAACTTCGCGCTCCACCCGCTCCCCGCGCAGAGCTTTGCTGAACACTTCATCTTCGGGCAAAATCCGCTCACCGGTGTCGGCATAGCGCGTTTCCAGTGTCTCGGCCAGCGCCGTAATGCTCTGGGCCAGATCGTCCGCCGTCTCCAATCCCAGCATTTCCCTACCAAGCTGATTGGACAGACTGATGCCTTCTTCCGTGCCCAGATAGACCCCGGCGGGCATCTGCTCAATCACGGCGGCCATCTGCGCTGCCTGCCGCGTCGCCAGCTCCAGCAGCCGGATACGCTCTCCGTCGGCCATCTGCCGCGTCGTGGTGTCGGTCTGAATACCAACAAAGTGCGTCACTATGCCCTGCGCGTTCCGCACCGGCGACACCGTGACTTCATTCCAGAACGTTGTCCCATCCTTGCGGTAGTTGAGTATCTGCACCTGGCATTTGCGGCCCATCTTTACCGCCTCGCGCAGCTCTAAAACAGCATCGGGGTCGGTGTCCGGCCCCTGCAAGAAGCGGCAGTTGCAGCCGATGACCTCCTCGCGGGGGTAGCCGGTCATCTGCAAAAACGACTCATTGGTGTAAATCAGGGGGGCGTCGGGCAGGCGGGCATCGGCAATTACAATGCCGTTGGCGGCGGCGGCAATAGCGCTATCGCGGACGTGCAGGTCGTCCATCGCCGCCTGTTTCTCGCGCTGCACCTGCAAAAAGCGCAGGGCGGCCCGCAGGGAGCGGGCGACCAAATCCGGCTCCAGGGCGGTTTTAGGCAGAAAGTCCGCCGCGCCTGCCCGCATTACCTCGGCAATGGTGTCCTCATCGCGCTCACCCGTCAGCACGACCACAGGTGTGGCGTAGCCCTGCGTCCGCATTTCCATCAGCAGGTCTAGCGAGGAGCCGTCGGGCAGGGCATGGCTGAGAAACACGCAGGCAATATCCTCGCGCTTCAGCGTCTCACGGGCCTCGGCCATGCTGGCGGCTTCCAGAATTTCGACCGCGCTGCCGTTCCCCGCAGGAGAAGACTGCCGCCGCAGGGCGGCGCTGACGGCCTGCCGGTCGGCGGCGCTGTCATCGACAATGAGTATTCGGGGGGTAAGTGTTTGAAGGCGTTCTGGCACGCGGTTGTCTTTCTTTCTGCGTTTTGGCAGTAATTATACCCTACGCGCCGTGCACTGGGCTGTCAATAATTTCCATCTGCCCGCCTTCGTCCACAACGATCTGCTGGGCGCGGGCAAAGCGGTCTTCCAGCGTCCCCCGCTCCTCGTCCTCATCATCGCGGCGCTCCTCGTCCAGCATCTCCGCTCCCGCCGCCATTGCGCCGCGCTCCGTGGCATAGGCCGACGCGGAAACCGTGCTGTCTCGGTATGTCACCAGCAGATACACGCTGCCCGCCGGTGTGCGCGAAAATGACCCGATGCCGAAGCCTGTGAACGGCGAGGCGTCTGATGAGTTTGCCATACTGTGAGTGTACCCCCAAGTCGGCAGATACGAGAAGGCCGGGGGAACTTTCTGCGTGCCGTGCTGGTTGGCAGGCTTAAGGAGCATTTACCATGAAAGCCATCTGGAACAACGCCGTCGTTGCCGACAGCGACCAAACCGTCGTCGTGGAAGGCAACCATTACTTTCCCGTGGACAGCGTCCGCGCCGATTTTCTGAAGCCAAGCGCCACCCACACCACCTGCCCCTGGAAGGGTCAGGCCAGCTACTATACGCTGGACGTGGACGGCAAAACCAACCCCGACGCCGCGTGGTACTACCCCGCGCCCAAGTCCGCCGCCGAGAACATCACGGGCCGCATCGCCTTCTGGAAAGGCGTCAAGGTGGCACAGGGCTAAGACGGCCCTTACTCCTGCGTCTCTAGCTCCCTCTCCTTGCTTAAGGAGAGGGCCGGGGTGAGGTTCTTCTTTCAAGCATTGCCTCACGCAAAATTGCGTTTAGGCGCTTCTGGTATCCTTTCTCCCCGTCGTTTTTCAGCCACTCCAAAACATCGGCATCAATGCGGACTGTCAACTGCTGTTTGACGGGTCTGTAAAACCGGCCTCGGACCATACCCGACCAATTCTGATTGGAGGCGTCAGGAATATCGGAGTAGTCGATGTCCTCATCTGACTTCCCCGAGAGAGCTGCGAGTTCCTTCAAAACCGAGTCAGGAATTGTTCTCATAGTTTTGTCTTTCTTTTCGATTTGCAAGCCGTGCGGAGATGATCCGAATATGTTCTTCTTCCCCGTTATCAATCCATGTGTGAGCAACTAGCAGCACCATAACACTAGAGCCTGTTATGAACTTTGAAGGCCCCGCAGGGGCCACAAACCCGTCAAAGCGGCCTGTTTGGGTTGATAGGGGCTGTGCCTCTTTTTCCAAAGCCTAACATAGCAAGCAAGCTGAT
>JAABUK010001462.1_pt1 | contig 44898 bp, 43 predicted proteins | sample 5559141 | NCBI WGS metagenome assembly JAABUK01 (sample SAMN10711869, study PRJNA513367) | rock metagenome | isolation source: Antarctica rocks | place: Antarctica: Victoria Land, Pudding Butte nord | collected 2016-01-03 | reverse complement strand
GAGGCTTCGGCTGAGAGGGGGAGTGGGAGTCAGAGGGGGTTTGAGGGGGGTGGTGGGATTGGGGAGACGCCTTTGTTTGTTGGTGGGTTTCATGCTGCGGAGCGGTGAATGGGGTGGGGAAGTAGTTTGTGGGTTATCTTTTGAGGCTGGTGGTGGTGTTGTTTTGGAAAGTTTCTTTGATTGGGACGTCTGTTGGAGGAGGAATCGAAGAGCATTAGGTATGCTTTTATAAGATGTTGGAAAAGGGGTTGGGTACACGGTTGTAGCATAGCGTTTAATTGATTGGACATGCTCGCTGTTGTCTGTTTTGTCTAACACTGCGAACAAATACATTCTATGCCTTGCAAAAGGTTATGGGTACAGGGCTGCGAGTGTCTAGGGTTTGAATTATAGCTGTACAGGTGCACCTTTTTCTCGATCGACTCCAGGAGTTTTGTGGTAGCTGTGGCTTTGCTAGACTGCTTGTGGGGTTTTCATCTCAGCTGGCGGAAGAGCTTTGGTGCGGCGCATTGGGTTGCGCAGTGGGAGAGGTGGAAGACTAGAGGAGGATGGATCGGTTGTCAGTATTTTGCTTACAGATTATGTGGTGATTGGTATTGGATAGTCTTTCATGATTGCTGCTGATTTGGGTTATAGTAGTGGCGGAGAGCGGTCAGGAGTGGTGGGAAAGCGCCCAGAGTCACGAGAGTCTAGCAGTATAGGGAGATATGGCGGACTCACATTCTTCGACGCAATCTTCCTTTGGGCCCTTGTGGTCTGGGTTCTGGTGCTGCCTTGTGACGCGCTCGGCGCACTCGTCGTAGTGGTGCTTTAGAGGGGCGCATTGAGCTGATTTGGAGCATTCTGTAATCGTTGTGTGTTAGTAATTTAGATTATCGGGATGTAAGGAAGCTTGGTTTGGTAGTGGCCTGTCCGAGGGTGTGTGTGCCAGCGAGGGTAGTGCGGTCAAGCTTGCCGCTGGCGGAGTCGGGAGGATTTTTGTAAGAACATGGTAGACGGTAGGAACTTGATCGCTTCTTGCACATTTCTTTACGCAAGAGATCAGAAAGGCAGAGGCGTACCTTCTTGTAGCTTTGGGAATGGATCTTCAGGCTCTTCCTCTTCTTCTTCTTCCTCCTCCTCTTGCTCCTCTTCGTCCTCATCATCATCTCCCTCGTCGCTACCTTCATCACCTTCCTCATTACCACCCTCTTCGCCTTCTTTTACATCTGAGTCTCCTTTATCATCCTCTCCTCCCTCCTCCGCTCCCTCCTCTTCCGGGGGCGCCTCGGCGTGTACTTCCGAGAAGGACAGCGAGGCGTAGATGTCGAATAATATGTCGGTGAGAGCCATTGCTGTAATTGGGAACGACCGTGAGGGTACCGCTGTAGGCCGAGAGGTATTGGAGCTGTGCTGCAATGACTGTGAGCAAAGGTGCGGTCGGGGACAGGGAAGAGGTGCGGTATTAAGGTTTTTGGCAGGCTCGAATTGGAGCGATGTGATTGGCTGAGATATTGGGCGGGAGGACGTCGATAAAATTCCGAGTTAAGGGAACTAATACTACGAAAGCCGTATATCATATCCAAATTCCTTTCAAGCAATTGCACCTAGGTCCAAACAGCCCAGACTATATCCTCCTGGATGTATTTGGCGCAAGTTCCGTGCGTGAAGCCTCAAAACCACGACGACTCACCAAGGTCACGACTCTGCATTGCCTTTTGAGCTCTCAGGCACTTCATGTTCTGATTCTCCGGATTCTAAAGGGCATAGCGAAGTCTCGCGAGGCCCTCGCATGACTTAGCCCTCATGTCATTTTCCACATGCTCGTGAACCCTCTAGCCACAATGATCGTTTGAGGCACAGGGGGCTAAAATGAATGAGTCTGAGCGAAGCGTATTTTCAAACAGAGTATGCCTTGTGAAGTCTTCCTGGTCTCGGGCATGGTATAATAACAGTCTTTGTGCTCTAATCAGGCTGTCCTGCGTCTGTCAAACAGCACGTGGGACCAAACCGCTATGTAAAATCCTATGCGACCATGGAGTCCCAGAACATTGTTACGCCCCTACGGAACGCCGGATCATCATACCTAAAATTCTCAGCATGTTTCCCTGCGTAACGTGCATAATTGCTTGGTGTCATGAAAGCTTGATTGGTCCGATTGCATTGTCATTCCTCCATGTCTCTAGCCAGAGGTCGTCTATATCACAAACGCCCCCCAGTAGCTAGATTATTCATGCTATCTTATCATCACTGCTGTGCACTTCGCTAAGAGAAAATACGTAGCTAAAGCATAGAAACAGCGTACACAAATCATATAAAACTTTTAAGTAACGAGACGATCCAATCTTTAGAGGAGGGTCTAAAACACGAGAAGAAATATAAACACATACCAGACCTAGCACAAGGGACACGTACCGAATACAACCTAGATAAGTAGAGTATATGTGGATTGGGAGGATTGTCATAGAAGAGAACGCGCTAGGCGCGCGGTTCGTAATTCACGTCTACAACGGCCGAGCCAAGTGTTTCTCACATGCAACACAGTACTTTATTTCTTGACAACCACTAGTCAATAATTTCAACTGAATCAGACTCACGAATACCACCTCACAAATCGTCTGACTCTTATATCTGCCCCTAATTCTCATCACGTTCTCTATGGCTCCCTCAAATTTCCCGTTTTACCAAAAGGATGAGAAGGTCCTCTGCTTTCACCACGAATTCCTCTACGAAGCAAAAGTGCTAGACTACAAGCACATGGACGAAAATGACAAGAAGAGCCCTTACCAATACCGGGTGCATTACAAGGGATGGAAGAACACGTGAGTGGATCGACGTTCCCTTTTAGCATAGTAATCACGATGCCACCAAAACCCGAATGGGTGGAACAACAGCCTGCTTCTTTTCAAGTACGTTTTTGCCATCATGGTCGCGCTCTCAGCTTTGTTTTCGACAATAGTCCCACCAAAGCCTTGCCCGCTGAACAAGTTTTCAATTTTCTACAAGACACGTTCTACATCTACTTGCAGGACATCTTTTCAAAGCCAACTGCATAGCATCTTTCCACTTTCATGCCGCCCAGAACACAAATATATCTACACACTGCTCTGATTTCGTTGCTGGTCAACTGTTAAGCCTCCACAAGGACGCTATCATCGTCCTCTTCCTGCTAGCCACGCCTCAATTTCATGCACAACAGCATTTTCCTCGAGGTCCTGCTCAGAGCCTTGAGGACTCACATTCACCGCCGTCATCCATGCTAGTAACGTTTCAGCCTTTGCTCCCACCACGTCTCCTTCGTCTCATCGCCCAGATTGGTTCCATGAGTCGCCACAATTCATCGAAACCAATACTTTTTCGATTTGTTCACAGGTATTGATCATTATCAGCACACATCGCTAATACATCTGCATTTGGGCAGCTGGGACGATTGGGTGCCTCAAGATCGCATCCGAAAGTTCACCGAAGAGAACAAGGAGCTTGCAGCAAATCTCAAAGCAGAGATGGAGAAGATGCTCAATCCCCCGAAACTCAAGGTTGCACCTGCCAAGAAGAAAGCCGCCGGCTCTGATCTAAGTTCCACCCGCGGGAGCGAAGAGCGACTGACTCCAGTGGGTCGTGGTCAGAAGCGCGGACGAGACTATGAGATTGAAAAGGTTCGTGAGCGTCCAGATTCCCTACTCGGCTTCTATTTCGATATTTCCCAAGTCAAGCCCTTGAACAGCAAGCAAAATCGAAAGCCTAGTCAGAGGCACGTCTGCAAGTGCCCTGTCTGGGAGCCGCGAAGTTATATCATTATTGATTGCTTTTCATGCGCTATACTCTGCCAAAAGACCACGACGGCAATCCCCACCCAAGCGTCGGTGGAGGACAGATCTCTTGCTCACGGATTTATCCATATATATTCTCTGCGAAGACTTCTTGATATCCCTGAGTAGAAAGCACAACTACGATTATGATATTAGTGATCGAACTAAGATGATAATGGAGAAAAGCGTACATCCATGGGTCAACGGCGCTCGATGGCCACTAAGGAGGAGGTCGCGCGAGATCCCTTAAATGACAGGGCCCGATTAGGGGCTCTCTTGATGCTCAGACCTGACCAGGGTTCTTTTGAAACCCAGACCTCACATACAAGATATCCCCTTTGTATTTCGCGAGGACCGAGAAGACGAAACGTCTTCGTCTTAAGCATTGGTGAACAGTGAGCAACGAAATGAGGATCAAGTTTACTGACAATAGACCATTGCGTGAGCAGGAAGAGACCTTTCACCAGCGTCCAGCAATACATATCCCGGTGTCAGACCGCCTCAAGGCACTACTTGTCGATGACTGGGAATATGTGACGAAGAACCTTTCACTAATACCCCTGCCCGCCAAACATCCCGTGAACGAGATCATAGACGCCTATTTCGAGGAGGAGAAGGGAAAGCGTCGTCTCGGATCTGCAGAGGCGTCGATCCTGGAGGAAGTGATATCCGGGACTAAAGAGTATTTCGAGAAGTCGCTCGGAAAGATACTCCTTTATCGCTTCGAGCGCCAGCAGTACTTTGAGGCTCGTCGGAAGTTAGAAGCCGGTAGGGGTGAATGGGAGAACAAGGCCATCGGTGATATATATGGTGCAGAGCATTTGGCTCGTCTCTTCGGTAAGTGTAGCTTGCCTTGATTGGGGCTTTAGCCACCAACGAGTTCAGCTAACCCAGTAACAATATAGTATCTCTTCCTGAGCTCATTGCTCAAACCAACATGGATGAACAGTCGGTGGGAAAGCTCCGGGATGAGATCATAAAGATGACCACTTGGTTGGGCAAGAACTCTAAGCGCTATTTCGCTGCCGAGTATGAGGCAGCGACTCCAGCGTATATTGAGAAAGCTCGCGGCGATTAAAACCGTGCGTTTGGCGGCGTTCGGGCGAGTTTACTAGTTTCAAATACCATACAGTATCTACAGCTCTGCCACGAACGCCTTAGTCAACATCCCCCGTCTTAACATTGACTCCAGTCAAATTTCCTTCAAACCTTATATACACTCCTTTTCTTCTCAGGTTCACCTTACTGGAAGCTTTATTTTGATATAGAGTGACCAAAGGAGCTCGATTTCAGCAGCCATTCGAGCAGCCATGCATCGGCCGATGCAGGGATGAAAGTGGCCAGAGGATCCGAAGCTGGCCCACCTGCAGCCCAACGCTTTTGAGTAACCTCACTCTAACCATAGTCTCAATCATGAGTCGAAACCGATACCACCTCGAGACTATCAATATCATCAGGTCACACAATTAACCCTGACTCTTTTTGTGCTTGTACGTCGCAGTGTCATTGTGAGCAAGGTTAATTTGTAGCATAGGTATATCTTCAGTTCGTGTAGAATCACACACCGACACCCTCTCTGACACAAAGAGAAGTTACAGAGGTGGCGTGCCAGCAGTGTTGATTGATATTGTCTGGTTCGATTGTGGGGAATATGCAACCTGAAGCAATTGGTCAGCCATTTACATTCGTTTCATTTTCGGTGATTCTTGGACGCCAGTCAGTGCCTTCGACATCAGGACGCGATTTTCCCCCTCCTAGACAGTCTCGCAAAGAGAGTGCTGGGTCCAACTCTACATCCATGCAATATACGTCCACGTGACCTTTTTCCCCCTAAATCGAGCCTAATAGCAGTGACGACGCAACGACATTTCGGTATGGCAGATCTGGAAAATCGAACTCGATATAGAACAAGCCCATACCAGTAAAACCCCAGCTTGTAATCATACCTCACCATCACAGCAGGACGTTCCATCCTCTCAACAAAGCCAGCGTGACAAATATGGATGGTAACGAATGCTTGATCTACATCTTGGACAATCTACCAGCAACAACGAAAAAAACTCACCATACCCTCTCCGCACTATCCACTCCGACCGCCTCCCCCTTTCCCATCCTCAAAAGGACACTACAAAAGCCACAACCAGAGTGCCGAAAGCAGTGCTGCCAGGCGTCGTCCCCAATCAGGGTCGTGGGTTCGCGTCCAGAACATTGTTGTAGTGTATACCGTCACCAGGTATAAGGGCTCATTCCCTCTTTGGGACATTTGTTGCAGCTATATCTTGGCGCGATTGAGATGTCATAGAGCGCCGAGAAGGGACGCGGTCAGATATCCGTCGGAGGTTATGGTCTGGGGCTGGAGACGTGTCAATCGCATATAGGAAGTGACATCGTCATCATCTAGAGGACAACTGTCGGGATAGCACGACCATTCGAGAAGTGCCAGAGTGAGTGGATATCGTTGCGTTGAGCCCACATCAATGCTTTTTGAAAGCTAGCAAAACATACAGGTACAAGGGACACCGCAATGATAGATATGTACAGACCAACTGCATTGCTCTCGATCCCTTCCCTTTCTACACCAGACTACTCCCCCTTCAACTTCTCCTGCACAACACCAAAAGCCATGTCCAACATGTCCATCTCCTCCTTCATATGAGTACCCTTCAATCCCGTTGCCACGCTTGCGCTGGGGTTTCTTCCAGCGTACATGACGTGTTTCCGATCATGGTGCTCAGTCTCGTTCAACAAGGTCTCAATTCTCGGCTGCGTGAAGCTCCACGCACCCGCATTTAACGGTTCTTCCTGTGCCCAGACGATGGTTTTCGCATTTGGGTACTGATCGAGGTTCTCTCGGAGTTGTGCCCATGGGAACGGGTTCAACTGTTCAATACGGGTGATGGCGGTTTTGTTGTGCTTGTGCTCAGCACGGTGTTTGTGCAGAGCGACGTAGACCTGGCCTGTGCAAAGGATCACGCGGTCGATCTCTTCTGGCGGCGCGATGTCGTTGGTTTCGTGAGCTGGGTCAGGGATAATCCATTGAAAATGTGATTCGCCAGTAAAGTGTTCAATGGGGGAGCGGGCGAGCGGGTGGCGTAAGAGGGACTTGGAGAAGAAGAGAATCAAAGCTATCAGATCGGTTAGTCCCAGTACGCAATGGAGAGTTGATGCGCGAACGTACGCTTTCTAAATTGTCGGTTCATCTGCCTCCTGAGGATATGAAATAGATTTGAGGGAGTAGTCATATAAGCGATCTGCATATTGCAGTCCTGATGCTGGCGATCAAGCTTCTCAGGTGAAGGGAATATTCTAGGGTCTTCGTTGCAGAGCTGTAGGTATCGCTCCATCCTACCAGACGAGTGCTCTGGGCCTTGGCCATCATAACCATGGGGTAGCGACATGACTAGACCGGAGCGTTGCATCCATTTCACTTCCCCTGAAGCAACAAACTGATCGATGATACACTGGCAGTTATTGGCAAAATCGCCGAATTGAGCTTCCCAAATTACCAGGGCATTGGGTGATGAAAGGGAATAGCCGTACTCGAAGCCAAGTCTGGGAATCGCGTTAGCCGATTAAGCAACCAAAAGCGTCACGGCTATGAACTTACACTCCGAATTCACTGAGTGAGGAGTTGGATATGATGAAGCTACCTTGTTTCTCGCTGATGTGCTGTAGAGGAGTGTATGTTGCCTCGCTCTCCTGATCGTGTAGCACTGCGTGGCGTTGGGAGAATGTACCGCGCTCTACATCTTGACCAGAAACCCTGACGTGATGACCCTCGTCGCATAGTGTGCCAAATGCAAGAGCTTCCGCGGTGGACCAATCAATCGCTTTGCCCTCATCAACGTTCTTTTTCCTGCCGGCTAAGATACGTTTCAAGTTTCGATGGACATTGAACCCGTCCGGTGCACCACTGATCTTGTCACCAATATGCTTCAGCTTTTCCGCCGGAACACCGGTGGGTAAATGAGGCAGTATTTCCGTTGCGAGCTCTTTAGGCGATTTGAAACCATTCCAGGCTGACGTGAGCCATTCTTTGGAGGTTGGTTGATAGTCTCTGCTAGCCTCGAAACTGTTCGTGAGCATTCCCCATACCCACTTCTTATGCTCTTCAATGTCGTCTTTGGTAAAAGACTTCTCCTTTAGAAGCTTCTCTTCGTACTTGTCCACTGTAGGCTCTTGCTCGCTAATCTTCTTGTACATGAGCGGCTGAGTAAAGAACGGCTGATCCGTCTCGTTGTGGCCCTGTTTCCTGTAGCATACAATATCGACAACAACATCTTTCTTGAATTCAGCCCGCCAATCTGCCGCCATTTGGCAAATGAAATTGACGGCTTCGACGTCATCCCCATTGACATGAAAAACGGGGGCATCAATTGACTTGGCAACATCGGAGCAGTAGGGGGTAGACCGGGCGAAACGGGGATCGGTCGTGAACCCAATCTGGTTGTTGACAATCACGTGGATGGTTCCTCCGGTGGAGTATGCTGGTAGTGCATGGAAACCCATAGTCTCATAGACGATCCCCTGAGCAGCAAAAGCAGCATCACCATGGAGCAGAATACCCATTGCCGAGGTGAAGTTCTTCTCATCATTGTTGTAATGCTGAATAGCTCTGGTCTTACCCAGAACCACGGGATCCTCGGCTTCAAGATGGGAGGGATTGGCCACCAACGAAAGCTGCACACGCTTGCCAGAAGGAGTAGGTCGCTCGAAGTTCATGCCCAAATGATACTTGACATCCCCAGACCCCTCATCAGTAGGCTCCGCGCTACCTCCGAACTCGCTGAAAATCGACTCGTTCGGCTTCCTGACCACGTTACTTAGAACGTTCAGCCTTCCACGATGAGGCATGCCTATGATGATGTCCTTGACGCCAAAGTCAACGCTACGATCGATCATAGCCTTCATCCCCGGGATTAGTGTTTCTCCACCCTCTAGACCAAAACGTTTGTCATTAGGATATTTAGTAGCAAGGAAATTTTCGAAGCTTGAGCTCCAAATTAAACGATCTAGGATTCTCCGCTTGTCATCGACGGAGTATTTGTATGGGTTGGGGATCTCGACACGGTTTCTTATCCAGTCACATTGCTCCCTGTCCGGGATGTGGATAAACTCAACGCCGTATGCACCACAGTAGAGCCTTTCGCAAGTAGCGACAATTTCGCGCAAAGTCATCTTCTCCCTGCCGTCCTTTTTGAATCTAGGCAAAATGCCAGGGCCCAGCGTGTATTCCGTGTCGAGGTCTTTCTCGGTGAATTGGTAGTGGTCAAGCTCCAACTCCTTCGGCCTATGATAGCCAAAAGCTTCTGCTTCTCCACGAATGCCCAATGGATCGGTCTTCGCTTTATGATGTCCACGAGCTTGGTATGCGCGCACCAAGAGCTGGACTTTGAGATGGTTTGTTACGTCTGGCCCTTCCGCCGTTGCCAGCCCGGCTCCTGGCATTGTCTGTGGAACGCCACCTTCTGGTATCGATACGAGATTTGGAGGAGGCTGGAATGCTTGAGACATAGGCATGCTGCCATCTTCCATATTCCGAAAGTAGACCTGCCACGAGAAGTGTACGCTTGACGGATCTCGTTTCCATTGCATGTACATCTCGTCGATATAATTGGCAGTGTTACCTTGGAGGAAAGAATCGCTGGGATCCTGCAAGAGTGTATAAGCTTCTAGTATTTTCAGGAGCTTTAGATGGTAGATCAATTTACCACTCCTTTATTGGTGTCTTCGGCAGCCACAGCATAGTACCGCTTCTGTAGCTTCTGAGAGAGCAGTGGAAGCCTCGAGATCCTGGCTACAGGCACCGACGCGGCTCTCGGAGAAGCACGGCCACATGTCGTCCTTGTGAGGGAGCAGATACCTCTTGAGAGGCAGCTGCCCGACGTGGAAAGAGAAGAGCGGAGCATTGTAAGATGACTAGCCCCAACCCTAGAGAAGAGCCATTGCTTTATAGTAGGATGTAGAGAGGTCAATCTCAAAGAGACCAGTTTCAACTTACGATTGTAGGGCAGGATGACAACGCAGTCACATGCATCGCCGCCGCCATATGAACGGCGGCGGCAAGGCTTCCAGTTCCGCTTTGCCCGTTAAATAGCGCGCCAAGATTTATCGGGAAACCTTCCATCTCTGGTGGCTTCAATCATCAGTGAGTCATGTAACTGTACATTCGTTTCTTGGGTAGTCCGCGACCATGATATGGAGGAGAGGTCTCAACTAGAATGGTACCACCTAGAGGCTCTGCCGCATACAAAAAGCAAGATGGCACCCTCGTGCTCTCCAAGGACAGCCAGTCGGTGTCGTGGACACCGGTGGCTCCTCCAGGTTCGAAGCCCGCCTTGACGCTTCCTGTTGAGAGCATTACCAGTAAGTCTGGGTCCCCGCCATGATGATCCCTGGAGCTCACATGCAGAGTGTAGATCTCCAGCAGACGCCCGAAAAGAATCCAAGGGTGATGCTCAAGATTTTTGCACAGGCGCCAGAGACTTCTGAATCCGAAGCCCATGTGTTTTCCTTCACTTCGGCTACTGCAGCAAGGGCCGAGGCAAACGCAATCAAGGACGCTCTCCAAGATGCTATACAAGTCGCAAAATCTGGGAGTACGCTGCCAGCTGCGCCAGGGGGTGGAGCTTCATCTGCAGCTATGGCGATCGCCGGTGCCGTCACTTCTACGCCAGGTTCAGGAAAGACAACAAAATCATGGTATGATGACGACAAGCTCAAGCAAGATCTGTCCCTACAAATGTCGTTACTGAAAGCCAATCCCTCTCTTGCGAAGACTTTTGCGGAATCCCAGCGGACCAAGCCTGATTCCATCACGAAATCTCAATTCTCCGCCCAGTTCTGGTCTACGAGAACACCTCTCTTACGGGCACACGCCATCGAGAAAAGTCAAAGCCGGGGAACATATAACGTCTTGTCCACTATCAAGGAATACACAGTGGACAATACCAAAAAGGTGGACGTTGGCAGAGAGCAAATTCAGTTGATATTTAGCCTTCACCCTTTGGTAAAACGTGTATATGACGAGAACGTCCCAAAGTTGAGTGAAAAAGCATTCTGGACTCGCTTTTTCCAGAGCAGGTTATTCAAAAAATTGAAAGGCGAGAAGATAGTCGAATCTGATTCATTGGACAATATTCTCGACAAGTACTTGCAGGATGAAGATGACATTGAAAGAGCTCAACGAGTAACAGCCGCCCATGTCCCGCATATAATCGATGTGGAGGGCAACGAACAAAATCACAGCCAGCGTAAGGGAAACCGATTCGACCGTACGATGCGGACTGAAACCGAGGGCAGGGTTCCGCTCTACAAGACCCTCAATGCTCTCAGCGAGAAGCTTCTTGCACACGTCGCACCCCACGACGTCGACCCATCCCTACCAATCGGACTCGACGAAGAAACATTCAATTCGCTCGCGTTGCGTGACCTCCAAGGCGATGCCGAAGAGAATAGAGTAATCCTGAACATTAGAGACCAAAGTCGCTTCTTCGACTCCGATAAAGAGTCTGGCGTATCAGCCAATGCTCTTCTTTACGCGAAACAAGATCCAGCCAAAGTACTCCAAGCGGTCAAAGCCGATCTCTCACGAGTCGGTTCCAGCACGAACCTCCAAACCGCCATCGGCGTCGACGACGACAGCGACAGCGACGACGATGAGCCGTCAGCTGCCAGAAAGGGCCACGTGGGTAGCAAAGCCAGCCTCGCAGCTGCCACAGCCCAGATCCTAGCCGCAATATCAGAACGCCGCGCTCGAAGCGACGATCTTTCATCCACCGGCTCCACCACAGCTCAAAGTTCAACATTCGGCCTCTCGACAACCATCTTCGACAGCCTCTCCGTCTGCCACGCAACCACCAGCGAATTCCTGCAACATTTCTGGTCCGTCTTCCTCTCCGGCGACCCCGCACGCGCCGTCGAAATATCAAGTAGATTAGAGTCTTTAGATCGAGCATTAGGTCGCATCAAGGCCATCGCCGACGACGCGGATGCGGAGCGGCAGACCGAGATTAATAAGATTAAAAAGCAGATACAGGAACATTTTGAACGGACGGGGAAGCGGAAGAGGGTGGAATATGAGAGCACTCCTGGAGGAGCGAAGGTCGTCAATTCATTGCTGGCACCGACGGTGAAAGCGATCGAGGTGGCGACGAGGGAGTACAGGAAGGCGTTGGCGGAGCAGAGTCAGGATTCTAGCGGGCAGGAAGTTGGTTGACTTGCTTCCCATGCGGGATTTCGAGCATTTTGCATAGCGTTGGCGCTTGGTGGAGGGTTGGGTAGGATTATTGAAGCATCTGAAAGGATTTGGGCGTAAAGTTAGTAGAGGGTGATGGAGTGCTATACTCTGACAAGGAGACTTCTTGACTACAAGATCAGTGCTCCTGGCTCTGAACCCTGTTCGCTCAAAGGCTGCGCTGCTGTACGCCGTAAGGAAGATTGATCTGTCCCAGGGGTAGGATTCTCATTCTGTAGGAAAACCCCTGGCGTCGAGCAAAAGGTATTGCATTATAGCCTCAACTCCAGTCACTTTTGCTTTCCGTTGGAATAATCTCGCAAAAGACATGACCATCTCAGGGTATCACTTCCCAGAAAGAACTGAAACCATAACGTCAAAAACGGTCTCAAAGATCATCCATCGCCCTCACCCCGCCACCTCCCCTTATCAACATCCAACCGTCTATTACCCACATCCCCCACCCACCCCAACGCCAAAGCACAAGGCACCACCGCCGCCGCAACAACAGCCTGAAAAACCAAAGCCTTCCTCATCGTAAACGGAGGCTCAGCATCCTCGCCCTCCTTCAAAGCATCGCTGACGACGATAAAGATACCACCAAGAAGCTGTCCGCCAGCCCAGCAGATTGTACTCCCCGCTTCTGGACCCACGGGCCATGTGACTTCGACCAACCATTCTAGTGCGACGGGTACGAGGCTGAAATTGGCTGCTCCTAAAATTGCGAGGATGATGTATGGAGCTGCTATCGTCCGTGTGCCGGGCGCCCATATAAACGCAAGGTATGATAGCGCTATTACTGGGACGCATATTTTGATGAAGGGCAGATATGCTTTGGTGCGATCCATGACCGGAGAGGTGATGGCTGCACTCACCAGTCCGACGAGGATGAGGACGGCGCCTGCGATGCCGGAGGTGGTTTCGGAGAAGCCGTAGGGCGTTAGGATTTGGGTTAGCAGGGAGGAGATGGAGTTGAAGAAGCCGACGTAGGTGGCGAAGGGGATGAATATGAGGTAGAATGTTGGATTTCTGCCTAGGATCTGTAGGGTTTCGCGCAGGGAAGGCGAGCTATGTGTGGAGGATGGCGAGACGGGCGTGGGTGGCTTTGAGGGGATGAAGAAGGAGGGGATTGAGGCGATGGTGGATATGATGGCTACGTAGAGGGTCATGTTGGGGATCTCGGAGGCTTTGGTGGCCAGGAAGGGATTGATGAGCTGGCCTAGTGCACCGCCGAAGGGGTTTGCGAGGGATGCGATGGCGGTGGCGGAGACGCGGCCTGCGGGTGTGAACCAGAGGTCTGAGTAGTGAGTGGGCGCCGATAGGACGAAGGGTTGGGCGAGACCGATGAGGATTTGGCCGAACATGGTGAGTCCGAAGCTTGGAGGGGATGTCTTTGTACCTCCATAGCGTATCCAATTGCCCAATAGGATGAGTAGCGAGGAGGTGATGATGGCGAGGCGAGGTCCACCGGTATGGAGAGTCCATATTGTAGCGGGAGCTGCAGCAAGGAAGGCGAATAGAAAGCCTGTGCTCAGCCAATTGATGATACTAGGTTTCGTAGAGAAGAAATCGGCTGCTGTATTGGCAACGGCAGAGAAGGAAAGCCACTGCGGTCAGAAGGTCAGTCATTGAAAACAGAAGCTCCCTACCACCGGGACCGATGCTTCTGCTTACATCCCAGCTCACGACGATATTTAGCAGGATCAATTGCGTAAGCCCGAACCACCTGACCCTGTAGACCCTATATTCGACAGGCTGCCCTCCCTCTGCCAGCGCGACGTCGTCCCCATCTCTAGTCACCTGTCGCGACCCTGGAGGCTCTGCGTGATCTTGACTATCTGTATATCTCGTACCGGACTCCGACAAGTTCTTGCCCTCTGCCTTTCGCTGGGGGCTTAGGTCTGCCATCTCCATCGAGTCCTGATCCTCCGAGAGAAGACGCTCCGCTTCGCTGGGTTTCTGTCGTCTTTCGACCTCATTGTTGTGCATGCCTCGAAGACATGTCCGATGCCTCCTAGGTCCAAGCTTCTAGTCTGAAGACTTTCGCTGTTGACGCATCTCAGATGTATACATCATATATACTCCGAACTTAGATTGGGAATTGCAAGTTCGGGGATTACCGTTTTGGTATGGGAAAGGCGCTGTACTTTCATACTTGTGAAACGCGTACTTTTAGCGTGTGCAATATTCAATGCGATTGGCCTCGTGCTGCAACACCCCAACCCCGACCCCGCCACGCGGGTTTCAAAATGGTTCGTACACTAGGACTAATTGAGCGCCCACCAAGTGTGCGAATCATTACTATATGATATTCAGCGCTTATGATATATGTCTAAGTAGGCTAGAAGATGCGCATTTACTTACGGTATTCAATGCTCTACAAAATATAGAAATCCGTCTTCCACCATATAAAGCGCAAGGTCGGGGTCGGGGTCTTGCAGCACGCCAATTACATATGCCGCAAGTGCTCATAGTCACGAATGGATTGACTTCTCTTTTTCGAGATGTGTAGCAGATTACGGGAGTTGCCAGGTTACTTGTCTGGTCGATGGCTACAACGATCTGGGATACAAATCTCCAGTAGAATTGATATAGGCCATGTCTGTTGAGCTCGGGACGACACCATTCGTACTCCCAAGAGTGAAAGGAAAGACACGCTGGCGACACTATCTTACATTGGATGTTAAGAGCATAACTATAGCAAGGATGTCGGAAGGTCCCGCGTTCGTCCGTAGCCCAATTGAACAACAACGACTTCAATCTAGACTTGTCTATCATGTGAGACCACACAACGTGTACGCTTGCCACCATCAGAATGCCCACTGCTTCAACCAAATCTCCATCCATGCCGCGCCTACAGGTTTCAATCCGGCCAAGATCCCACTCTTCATCTCAGCGCGGTCAGTATCCGGTCTCGACAGGGTCAGGGCTGCATCGGCATCGCATTTCAGGCTTTCGAAGAAGTCCAGCAGCTTCAGACCCGGATTTTGTTCCACGCTCGTAGTCGCATGCTGTGATTCAGAGAGCGCGTCCACCCATTCACCCCAGGTGACCACCTTCATATTGGAGCCCGCAAGGCTGTTTTGGACGGTAGGGAGCAAGTCTGCCCACATGGAGAACTCGGGGTTCACGGCGTGAAACACGGGCACTGTCTTGTCAGGCTCGACATCAATCTCATGGAAACCGTTCTTCGGTCCCTGATGCCGCTCTGCAACTGCTGCGAGCTCGACGATGATGTTGCCGAGAATATCGACGGGGATCCAATTGATTAAGTCCGAGTAGCCCAAAGTGGATGGCACTAAGCCAAGGTACTTCGAGCTAGCAATGATCTGAATTCCAGCAGATTTGTCAGCCTGAGATCCTCGATTAGAGCATGGAGCAAAGCCGACTCACAGTAGGCACCCATTCCTGTTTTGGCCACATGCCGTGCGGCGTGAGTACCGGCCCTGCGACTTGTCTAATGCGGCAGATCACCGCATTCAGACCACTGCGCTCGTAGGCATGCTGGAGGATGAGCTCACAAACCTGCTTCGATGCAGCATAACCGCTGTTGAGGCTTGGCGAGATATCCATTGGCACCTCCGGTATATTCGCACGGTCTTTTAGATGGCTTACCGCAGCAAGCGTTGACACGAAGAAGAAGGTTGGCGCAAGCTTGCTACTTAAGCAGAAATCGATGAGATGTCGAACACCACGAATGTGCGGCTCGAGGGACGCGATGCTCAAATTGAAGTTCACAGGCCATTGAGAATGGATGATGTGGGTTGTCTGCTGAATCAAAGTGCTGTATTGCTCATCATCAAGGGCAAAGTTGGGCTTAGAGAAGTCGGCTTGCAGGAATTGAACAAGATGTGCTGACCACTCCGTCGTTAACCCTCGTGGCTTATTGACTTGAGACTGCTTCTCCATGCCATTTGCTACGCGATTCAAACAGTAAATCTTTTTGACGTTTGCTTGATGTAGCAGAGATTCCAGTATGTATGAGCCAAGAGAGCCTGTGCTTCCAGTCAGGATCACGGTGTTGCCGTCCTTGGGTAGCAGATGAGACTGTTTGTCAGACGGTCTAGGTAGGTTGGCTGTGTATTTATCAAGGAGCCCCCTCATGGTCTCTGCTTGTTCCTCGGCCCGATCTGTGGGACTCCCTTCGGCACAATGCACTATTTTATAGAATGCTTTTGAAAGTTGATTGATCGTAGGATTGGAGTACACAAGATGCGGCACAAAAGCGGATTTCTTGACTTTGTCGATGTTGTACTTCTCAGCAGCTGACCCGAGGCACCTCACGAGGCGAATGGACTGCACAGAGTCGAGGCCTGCAGCGAAGATATCGTCGTCAAGACCCACTTCCTCATCTGACGATAGTGATTGCATGATCACCCTTTGGATGTCCTGCGCTGCTGTCTCAGGAGAAGTGGCGTCAATCGCTGTGCTGAAGCTTGAGGCATCTCCGCTATCGAGCTTCTCGTAGAACTCCTCTATTTCTTTCTCAGATAGCATGACAGTCGAGCGACGTTTGACCGTGCCTTTGTCGGTCCGCGAAAAAGGCTTATCTGGTTTTGCAAATATAATGTACTCTCTGATGATGGCGGCAAAGGAAGGCTTGGAGGCGTTGGTGCGTTTGACTACTCCGTAGATATCGTCTAGAAGTGCTTGGTGATCCTCGGTCGACTTCGGCGGAGGATCCACCAATTCGACGAGAAGTGCCGCTTGGTAATGCCCTGTGCCGATCTTTGAATGCGTTAGCGAGTATACTGCAGGCAGGAGACTACAATTAGAGGGAAGCGGTGGAAAACAAAATTCGGAGCTCACGATGAGGCACGCGCTGACAGCTGGATGACTGCTGATGACAGCTTCCACATCCTTCGGGTGAATCTTGTTTCCGTTAGAAAGCACAACCATATCGTCTGTTCTACCCTTGTACAGCCACAATCCAGGCTTTGTGGGATGCTGCGCGTAGAGATCCTTAAGGGACATCTCTGTAATGTCTGGGAACGTGTGAAAAATGCCTTGAAACAGGCCGACCTTGCTCTCGTCCCGTACAATGTACTGCTCGAATACTCCCGGTTCAATTTCTCTAAAGTCAAAATTGGCATATGGGTGAAAGGAAAGGTATATCCAATCTTCACGCTCAACTAGCAGGCTTCCCATAAAGATGCCTTCGGCTGTGCCGGTGATGTTCAAGACTCGTACGGATTGTGTCGCCTTGTTTGCGCTTTCATACCTCACGGGACCTTGTGACATTAGCAAGAGGCTCGTTCGCTCCAACGAAAGCGTGCTCACCGCCTGACGCAATGATAACTTTGGCATCCTTGAATTTTTTATGGATAGCCGGAGATTCACCAATGTCATCCACTATAGACGGTATAATGCTCCAGATCTTGATCTTTGCATGGTCAAGGAGTGATTCTATAAGAGCCAGAGTGGGAGGCACGTGGGCGGGACCAAGCACGTTGCATGTTCCATAGAAGGCATTGATCAAGATGTTCATGACCATCCCTGCGCTCTGGCGAAAAAACTATGTCAGCGCAGGGTTTTATGGCAGCTGGGCTGCAGCAAGGGGAGCTTGGTCTACGTACGTGATAGAAAGGGAAAGATGAGTAGAAGCGGTCTCCCTCATCGAAAACGGCAACCCATGGAGGACGACCAGAGTGCTCCGGCAGTAGACGCGTGGCATCTAATGTAGCAAGCATTGAATGCTTCCAGACAATGGGCTTTGGATGACCCGTTGACCCTGAAGTATGTAATACACAAAAGGGCTCGCTGGACGCCTCGTCGAATGTCTTGTTGTATGCATATCTGGGGACCGGCTCATCTTGCAAGAGTTCATCGACTTCTGCAATGGTCAGCACCTCCATGGGCCGTTGAGCCAAAAGCTGCCGCAAGAATTTAGGTTGTTCTTTGGGCAGCACCCAGATGTTGCAATCGATTGCCTCAAGGACTGCCAGGTCTGCCTCAACGCTATTTCGCGGAGAGATTATAACAGCCTAGTAGATCTGTTACCAACGTTGTCACCTGCGGCAAGCTGCTCAATATTATACGAACCTTGTACCCAGCTTTGATACAGCCAAGTGTCACCAAAGCGTACCTTATATCATCTATTGCAGACTCAGCAAGGGCATCTTCAGAATTTTGCTTTGGTAGTAGGGACCTACGTGGACCTATCCAGCCAATCGACGGGAAGGATGAGCCTTTTCCCAATTTACTCTCAAGCCACCAGGCCACTCGGTCAACTGCGTTTGCAAAAGTGCGAGCAGAGACATCTCTGAACTGTTGTGAGACACGATGTGGAGATCCCTGGACGGAATTCGCATTGCCATAGGAAGCTGTGTCTTCCAAGTCAAGGGAAGTGCTCGTGGATGCGAAAGATAGAGAGTAAACAATCTGTTCAGGATTGACACGCGCTCTCTCGTCGACGATGTTGGGAATGAGTCGCCGGCCATAGGCTGCGGGGACTGTCATGATCTCTATGGTTCGACAATGGGTGCGCAGTTTCCTGTCAATTGTGGTGGGTCTGGAGATGGGAGCAGGATATCTAGGTTACTAGTAGCCTTACATGACCTCTCCATGCGACAAAAATTGGAAGCTGCACTGTGAAAGCCCAACCGCCAGCTAGCCAGGTTCAACCCCCAGGTTTTTGACATACTAATCCACCAGGCGTCGGGCTGCAGGTCCATGTCAGCGATTCTGCCGTGGAGAGATTTGGTGTACTGAATGCCAAGGGATTGTGAATTGGTCCCACGTAAGCTGATAGCACAACGGAGCGCGAATAAGCCCCGCGGAGGGAATGCGATCGAATCTTACACCGGTGATGCATATCAGCAACCGCCTCTGAGGCCGAAGAGTGTGACAGTGCTTGGGCGGCGAGCGATTCAGGAACTACCTGTCAGAGCGCACAGCAGATAGAACTATACGCTAGGCTGGATCGAGTCTAGGGGATTGAAGGCACGGCAGAGGCGTAGCACAAACAATTTCCCTCCCCGGTTACCGTTACGTAAATCCGGTAGCCACTGGAGGATGTACTGTAGTAGTGATTTGGATGTTCAACAACGTACGATGATACTCTCGGTTTGGAAAGCATTGTCGTCCAGCACAGTGTTGAGGTCATCCACGAAAGTCCAGCTTTCGGGCTATATTGTTCAGGTATCTCTGAAAGGCTTATGAAGGCAAACAACAAGGCACGCTGAAATGGCGTCCCATCTGCGATATCATTGTTGATGGACGTATTATTGAGTCAGTTCACGTTTCCACTTTCTTGCCTCTTCTGGCCAGCAGGCTATCGACACTTCACGTTTGTGGGAGAACATTAGGTGATTGATCTAGTGAGAAGACTGTACAGTATGGATCTATCGAGAACCTGCTTGGATATCTAGTTGAAACCTTGAGCCAAGTTGATCAATGGCCATTCATCTTGGACTTGCCCAGCAGCGGAGGGAGATTGTCTCTTGCATTCTTGATAGTAGTCGTATCGGCTAGAAACGCAAAAGCGTCTCCACCAACAATGACGAATGCTTTGTTGGCGCCTCTTGCCCAGTCACCACCGATACACATACCAGTGTTTGGCTTATCATGCTTCTTCAGCGTGTTCTGGTACAACTCCACAGTCTCGAGGAACCGTGGCTCTGAGCCCCAGAACCCATCGAATCCCATACTGACTCGCATGTCGAGTGTCCCCATCCAGACTGCATCAATTTGGTCGCCGACTGCTGTCAGAATGGCATCCAGATTGCGGACTCCTTCTTCGGATTCCATTTGGATGATGATGGCGGCCTGATCGTTTACGTTCTCCCAGATCGACCGTGAAGGGTCAATCCCGATGTCACCGATTCCTGAAAGCCATCGGCATGGAGGAGCCGATCGATTTCCCTTGGCCTTTAGCCCGAATTTGGCGGCGGAGACAACGTGCTGAGCTTGCTCCACTGTGTCTACCTGCGGAATGATGATCGAAGCTCCGGCATCAAGAGCATACGCTATTGCAGCGTGGTCATGGCCAGGAACTCTGTCGATGATATCAGACTTGAGATCAAAACCCGACTTAATCGTCATTCTGCTCACCTGACGAACGCCATAGTCCTACCCTCGCTCATGAATTGTATCTCATGAACTATCTGTCATGGTTCAGTACCATCATTTAAGGAACTGCTAGAGCCCTTACCGTCGTCATTGTTTCCACGCCGCACGCAGAGTGCTCCCAATCGATCCACACGACGTCTGCACCTAGTTGCGCCATCACTCTCGCCGTGGGTACAGTGCTGATGCCGCAGTAGTAACCTATCATAGGTTTGATCTTGCCCTCATATGCATCCCGGATCGCTTGTCTGGCTTTGTGGGGTTGTGTCAAGGATGGAGCTCTGTATGCTGCCATGCCCTTGGTGGCTACTTGCACATACTCTGTGCTCTCAGATCCCATCTTCATATTTCCTATATTGTCGAGAGCTGAAAATTGTACGGAACGAAGTCAAGGCTCAATGTAGTGAATGCACTGTCGTATGGCCAAATTCAAGAGATTATGCTACTGGCAACACGCGAGACTCTGCGCCAATTGGCTTTCATATTCAATTGAATATTTCTAGCATCCGAATAATTGGCGTACTAAAGTTGTGCAAGGATGATTCTGCTTCCGTGGCCCAAACTTCAAAGGTCAGGTAAAGGTGCCATAATCGAACCGGCATGCGGTAAACCGTGATTCTGCAAGCACGTTAGTCAGGCATAAGCAGTTCTTTCCGGGCATGTTACAGTCCATTTAATTAGCAGTCGCGCGACTCGCAGGCCGAATTAGCCCCGCTATTGAATCTTGCAGCTAATATTACGTACTTTAATCGGGACTCTGAGTATATCCTTACTCAGCTTATACAATCTAGGGGCGAAGTCTCCACAGCGTCTTAAAGCTAAAGGCTAGGACTTAGCGCCCGCCGCAACGTATGGCCGGATTATGGGCCCCGAAGCGGGCGGCCTAAAGGCTCGGAAGCGTCGCAACGCACGGGCGGGTCATTAGGCCCCTGAGCGGGCGTGCTGTACTACTCGCCACGCCGAAGGATCTGACGTTACCCGTAGGATTTACCGGGGTAGCTAAGTCGGCCCGCGGTGGCGCCAATGTTAATCACTTACTTTACCTAGGTAACTCGACAAAGATTCCCCACTGAGAGGATGCTGGTGCCTCGTCAGCGGATTAGTGGCTTCTCCCGCCGCTACTCAGCGAGCGGACTCATTCCTGGTTCGAGCGGTTGGTACGCGTGTTCAACATAAGCAACTCGGCTCCAGCTCGACTTCTTCACACCCCCGTCTTCGTCATCACGGTGAGTGAAGAGACATATGTCAGCCTACAAGGTACTTGTAAGCCATGCAATCTGCAATCGAACATCACCGTGCTTGGTAGTAATAGCCAAATGGATCCCCCCTGCAACATTACCCCATCAATTGCGTCTTCACCACCAATCGGAAGCTTGCTATCTGGGTCGCACTTCTAAGAAAGGGCCCAGTCGAGGAGAAGAAGCTTACATGCAATTCTTCAGGAGAGAAACCATGTGCACCTCCATGTCCCCCAAATGTTAATGGAGCGTTTATGTATGGTCGTTTGAAATTTCAACTGCAGATGAGATTAATCATCCTCCGAACGTGAATCGATAGGTCAATTTGGCGACATGTACGCGAATATACCAAGAGCCTGCCACACGCCTCGGAAAAGCGAGGCCCCATCTTCGGTCCTTGGCTTTTGCACCGGATTCACACTTGTTGCATCAACTGACCGCGCTGGCTGATTGACATTCAACAAAACCTCCTATCCATGTTCCGCCTGGGATGAAGGCCAATTGAGATAACCGATGCAGTCCAACGGCCACAGTCGGACAGTTGGCTCGCAGCCCGCTGTACGAAGCGCATGTGAACCCTGTCACGAACGCAAGACACGATGCATTATCTCACGAGACGGCGGGTCCTGCGACAGTTGCGAGTCAAGAAATCTATCATGCTTTTTTCTGCCACGCGCCCGCAGTGGTCGCCGTCCTATTACACATCATGCAGCAGAGATAGATGGCAGCAGTCCCTCGACCAATCAAAGTAGCAGTGGTGGCCGCCCTTCGCAACTTCCGACTCCAGATTTCGAGCTCCATAACAACCACTTTGATTGGAATTGGACGTTGCCAGCCAAGTGTCTCGATGGGCAATCCCAATCAACAGCATTGCTCGACCTTGACAGGTCTTTATTGAGTCCTCGGACGACGGCTAGCCCTGCTTTGCAGCCACCGGTCACAGAGCTAGATTTTCCACAGCTTCCGCAGACTGGAGACCAAAACTTCCGACGAACAGAACGGTCTACATTTCCGGCTATGGAGACACCTGATCCGACGAAACCATTAGCTTCAGATCCATCATGGGACCCTGGAAGCAGGATGGGGCGGAGACTAGGCGAAAAAGAATTTCCAACATTAATTCAGCTCTGCTCAAAACTTCAAAAGCATGTTGCTCTGACAGGAGACGTGGCTTCCAACAATTCTTACAAAGAACCAAGACGATCGCCGATGACGCCCACGATATCACCCTCGCACCTGCAAGAGATGACAGCAGACATTGACAGAAGCTGTGATATCCTCTTTGCTGTTTACGGCCAGGGTATCCTATCGGGCCCCACCGCACAGTCGACTACAGATCTAGACCACGCCTCGGTTTCGCTCGCAATCGCCCTCATCTTCAAGATCTTCCAGATCTGTGACGCTGTGCTCAGTAGCAACTTGTTGAATAATCAAGGAATGAGTGATCTGCTACTTCACAAAAGGCTCGATTTCAACTTGATGCAAGCGAAGATCGTGCTGTCGAGGATTGAAGAGCTGACGCAGGGTGGGCTTGCGCTTTCGCGGGCTGCTGCGCTGAGCGCCTCGTACGTCGAGAACAAGTTCAGAGCGATCAGCTGAATGCTGGACGTGTAGAAATCAGCCTAGATCGTGGCGTGTCTGACTACGGACATTCGGCAACTTTTGCATGGTCGTGGAGCCACAGCACATGGTCCTCTCCTGTTTAAAGCGAGTTACGTTTCTGCATGGATATTACGGAACACTGTTGTAGAATTGCTTCTACTTTACGAGCTGAATAAGCTACGGGGCCTACGATTTCAAAGAATCCGAAAACTTGTCAATTGCATAGATCCAATCAGCACAGCAGTCCTCAAAGGTGTATAAATTATTGACCACATACTAGATATCTATATGTGTGTGTATCGGGAACGGAAAACCAGAAGTATGCAGAGTGCTATTGCCATTGCATAATATTCAGCAGTGTCACAGTAGCACCTACTATTGCACATGACTGACTAATCGCAGATTCCACTTGATTATGTGAGATCCCTCGGCTCATCTCACATCCTCCAGCGCCTTGGATGCCCAACCTAGATCCAGAAGCTGGCGTCAGGCGGTCTACAAACAATTACCAGACAGGCTCTCGACATTGCATCATCGGTCTATTGAGGAGTGCGCGTTTCACAATGTTGGGAGATTCCTCCGCGGCTGTCATATTTCAAAGCATTTCTCACACCTCCTATTACGTGAGCGGGCTAAAGGGCATTCATCAGCTTTTACTCACACCGAAAGGTTGGTTGTTTAGTCCGCAAAGCCAGAGGTCAGTGCACTCTCACCGTGATCAAAGTAACGAACCCTGTCGAATATATACTTGGATGCCTAGCGTGCTTCCACTTGCATTGTTCAGATTAAATTTGGTTTTCTTCTGTGTATGAGTGCTTGAACATCTGCTATATTCTGCAAAGTCAACATCGCGTTATATCCTCACTCCCAATCAACATCATTCTCAACTCAGCACAATCGAGCTCGTTCATTGAAACCCAGTCCAATCAAGCGCGCTCAGACAGTATGGGTATACTTCATGCCACCGACTTCTCAGACGAGATCCAGCCCACGATGATACGGCCGCTCAAGCTGGGCCACGAGTCTGAGATCGAAAGAGACTCCATGGCGATGTCGGCGGAGATTCTCGCTATCATTTACAAATTCCGTCTCACCAAAGCCGCCGACGCCCACGACAAATGGGTCGAAGGAACGCCCAGGTTCTTGAGCATAATCGAAAAATTCGTCAAGATGGACAAACCAGTCCGAATGTGCTTGCCGGCGTTTCCCTTCAAGTCGGCCAACAAGGTTGAAAAGGTCCTGGGAAAGTTGCCCGATCGAGCGGAAGAAGCGGCGTTGGAGTACATGAGCGCCATGTGTGCTGAGATTGGCGACATCTACAGCTCAGGTGCTAAACTCCTCATCGTCTCCGATGGATTGGTATACAACGGTAGGCTATTCTTGAAAGGAAAACTCAGTAACTCTACTCACATGCTAATCCCACTCACAGACCTCCTCACCATCCCAGACAGAGACGTCTGGGCCTACGGCCAAGCACTAAGAGCCATGGGGACAAAGCGATTCCCGCACATCGAGTTCTCCCGCCTGAGACAGCTCGTCACAATCGACCTCCCCGAAAAGCTAGACGAGGTCACCTACGTCGCGAACGCGACAAATTTCCGCCGCGCACTGCTGACTCAGTTCGGCAAAGACGACCTGGACGTGCACAAACTCATCGAGGAGAACGAAGACACCCGACTGACCTACTGCGGCCACTCGCGCTTCCTCTTCAACGACCTGCGCTACATCTTCCCCAAGAGCGAATTGCGAGGCAGCAACCAATACAAACGCGACGTCAAATTCATCGCCCGCGAGATGATCAGACGCGGTTTCGTAAGCCCCCCAATCCCCAGCTCTCACACAAACAAACCCCACCAACACAAAACCACAAAAATAAACACCCCACTAACCATACCCCCCAGGCCTTCTCCGCAGCCATAAAACACAATTTCCCCACCCACCTCCGCCTCTCCATCCACCAATCAACAGGCGAGCACAAAATCTCCCTAACCCTCCTCCCAACAACAACCTCCTTCACCACCCCCTGGATGTGCGCCGTCGCCTACACCACCAACGGCACCCTCATCTCCGCGCCCAAAGGCGATTTCGAATCCGATCCCTCCTTCCAACTCGTCCACCGCGACGGGCGTCCCGATTTCTTCGTCGAGCGCTCTGCAACAGACATGGCCACGAAGACCGAGCTGAACGGATCGAACGGGACGCACATGAACAATGGAGTAAACGGCACAAACGGCACGAACGGAAACCCCACCACAAGCAAAACCGCCTGCATGCATTGCGGCATGACCACCCACCCCGACGCTCGCTGCTTCAACAAATTCCCACATCTCGCCCCGAAACGACTACAAGAGCGATTGGCATCATCATCAACAACAACGACAACAACATACACCAACCCTCCATCGACTACTGAAGCGATTATGGCGGGTGCTTAGTTTAGCTTTACTTCTGCATTTGTTATGTTAGGGTTTGTTCGCCTTTGTAGACTGCGGACTTGCAATTTGCATTTGCTTTTGTGGCGTGAAGGTGTATGGTGTAGAATTAAATAGATAGATAGTTTCGTGTTTAGATATGTTGCAAAACATCTGCAGTACAATCACAACCACAATCACAATCACATAAAACCTCTCATTAATCTGGACCGTCCAAAACATTCGAGTCAGAAGGTGAGGGTGACGAGGGTGACCTACCCTCGAATTTCATTTCCGCCCTATGTAAGGTACTTCCCATAGGTACTTAGCGTGCAGATAGATAGGATAAGACCCTTCATAAGCCATTGACACCCTATTTCGGATACACATCAAATTTAGACCAAGACGCTGAGGGCTTCCAGATTGCGTTGCTTTGCATAAAGTCGTCATAGGATAAGTGTGGAACGGCATGGGGCACGGTGGCCATTTGTAGTAGCATCTAGTTCTAGGGCTGAGGCTGGTTTCCAACAGAGCAGAATTATCATCCAAGATTGACGACAGAGCTGTCACGCTGCAGCCTCATATTGGACATTGGGGTCCATCTGGAGTCGCCTAGGGGGCATCAGAGCATTCAGAGCGATGTTTGCTGCAATGGTGTTGCAAAGAGCTGAGCTCATCGATACTCCAAAACCATTATTGTACATTCTATTCTATATATGCTTTTATCTGTACAGTACTCGCGAGCTAGTGTACATCTGCTTCTATCCGAACATTCTTGGTATCATTTCTCCAGACTCAACTTCTTCCATCTGTTCGTTGCAGCAGCCAGCGCCGCAATGCCAGTGAACACAATGACCATAACATACACGGCACGGAGCCCTCTCAGATACGCCTCGACGATGCCGGGTACGACATCCGCGGCAAATTGGGCACGTATCTCGGTCGCGCCCGCTTGGATGACGGTTTGAGGGTCAACAGTAGGCGCTAAATGTGGCAGACTTGTCAGAAGTAAGTTGTCGAGTATGGACTGGGCGGCGGCCAGGGCTAGGGCAGAGCCAACATTGAAGGAAACTATAGAGTGTCAGGCTTGGACGGATGCAATGATTGCGTGTTGGAAACTTACACAGCAACATCGCTGTCGTTGACGGCAAGTCCTCGGTCTTGACATAGGCTTGGCCTGCGATGATGGCAAGAGGGAGGCCAGTCCCGAATGCGAGACCGGCAAGGACTTGAAAGCCTATCCAGTGAGAAGAAGGGGAAGTGACATCAAGCATGTACAACAGACCGGTACCGATGCAGCTGCCGCCACTGGCCCAGACCATCAAGGGTACGAAGTGCTTGTACTTCGAGACGAGTAGCCCTGCGGCAATGGATCCTATACCGCAACTTATAAGAAGCGGGATATTGCGTACGCCTGCCTGCGCTGGCGATACGTCACTGACGGCCTGGAAGTATATGGGGAGCGCGTACAGGACGGTGAAGAACCCGCCTTCATGGAAGAAGCCGAAGATCATGCCGACAGCCACGATCCGCATCTTGAGGACCCTGCTCACCATCATTGCGCGGTCACCGAGGACCTTTTGCGAAAGGACAAATGCAAGCGCCAGCGCGACGAAGCCGACCAAGAGACCAATCACTTGGGACGAGGTCCACGATGCTGTGGTACCGCCGACTTGCAGCGCTCGAGTGAAGCAAATGAGGGATCCCAATGCGAGGAGGATGCCGACGAAGTCCAATTGCGAGACCTTCTCCTTCAATGACACCAACTCTTTTGGGCGAACCTTGTTTGGAGTCCTGAAGAACAGCAAGATTATTGCGCCTGCAGTGCCACCAAAGGGAAGATTGACGTAAAAACACCAGCGCCACGTGGAGTGCTCTGCGAATGCGCCTCCCATGATCGGTCCGACGACATTTCCTATGCTGTATACAGTAGTCACGAGGCCAGTGAAGATTGGTCGTACTTCTGGTCTTGCGACGACCGTCAGAATGGCATATCCGCCCGTAGCGATCCCCGCCCCTCCTATGCCGGTAATGGCACGACCGACAATGAGAACAGTACTTGAAGGTGCGACACCTGTGGGTGGTTTTCGATGGTCAGATCTTACGCAGAGACTTTGCGAATGATTCAACATCAGTTAGAAGCTGTGTACATACCTGCAATCAGAGAGCCGATCTCAAACAGGATGACGGCAATGATAAAGGTGTATTTGAGCGAGAAAAACTGGTAGGCTTTGCCCCTGCAAGCATGGTGAGCGTCCTACGTTATGGGGACGAGAAAGGAGTCTGCCTACCAGAAAGGCTGAAAGCAAGCCAAGGTGAGGAAGAACGACGCACCATACCATCCTATGAGCTCGATACCACTGAATTGATCCGTGATTTTGGGAATCGCAGTAGCAATTATGGTCTAGAAGAAACAGCAATGGTTAATTACAGGGGCGTAAGGGACTTCTCTTATCGAATGTTCTGGTCTGACCATGAGGAAGCAGGCTAAAAGAGTGGCGCCGATCGAAGGAAACTTACCATATCAATGCCAAACTATACAAACATGTGTCAGTATGCTATTTCCTTTCCTGGTCGGTTCTAAATTTCCCTTAATTGTTTGATTGGTGACTCACACAAAACAGCGCCAGAGCGACACCAATGACGATGATCGTTCTCCTAAAGACCGAAGGGTACTCATCGGCGACATCGTTGATGGGTTGTCCTTCGTCTTTAGCAGCGTTCGCACCCAGAGGAGTCTCATGCTCTGTCTTCGGTGTTCTTTGATTGCTGTGGCCTGTGTCCACAGTATCTCCAGTCTTGTCAAAGTCGTCTAACTTGACATCTTCCATCGTAAGGTGCCAAGACAAATTAACGGGAGCTCTAGTCCTTGTGCTGTACTGCGTGCGACCACGTGGACTGGGAGGAAAGGAATGCGCGAGCGGTGAGGTGGCAGGCCAGAGGGCAGACAGAAGGCGATATGGATTGGAGCATGGGATGCCGGCATGAGAGAGTAAGTGGGGCGAGCCGTAGTGCAGGATCGGAGCTCGGCGTGATGACGGGAGGATTGAGTGGGTCCCGGACGGGAAGGAGGATTTGACCTGACATCAGCTTCGGCCGATATTAAATTTCATGTATGTCTGCAGGATGACTGCCTTGACCGATGGTGAATTTGGAACTGTCCGACTTTGAGTCTTCCGTAATACTGTGCCGTAAGATGTCAGCCTCAGTCAGCTTGCAAGCTTGGTCAGAATGCTGTCATCAACTGTGTCCGTCACAGTCCCCATGGTCTCAGTTATCAGCAAAGCTGTTCGAGCTCACGATCTCATTGCCGCCAGAGGAATAATCCGGCATCATGGGCTTGTTACCAGCCGCAGAGGAGAAGGCGATCAATTTGATATGGGGCAAACCGGCACCCTCTCTCCTGCCAGTGGACGAAATGGCGGCGGCAGCACAGAAAGTCTTCGCAGATCCCGTCATCGCAAGAGCTGCCATGCAATACGGTGACAGCCCACGCGCAGGCTATCAACCGCTACGGCAACGGCTGTCCAAATTTCTGAGCCAGTTCTACGGCAGTCCAGGCGATCCCAACCAATTGTGTATCACGGGCGGAGCCAGTCAGGGTTTGACAGTCCTGCTCCAAATGCTGTCGGATCCCATCGCCACTAAAGCTGTTTGGATGACGGCCCCGTGCTTCTTTGCAGCTCGTAAAATATTCGAAGACGCCGGTTTCGCAGGAAAGCTGCGGGGGGTGAATGAACTCGATGATGGATCGATAGATCTTGCTTATCTCGAACGAGAGATGGCAAAGCTCGACCGTGAGGCGTCCGTGAACAAGGTACGTCTACCTCGATTCCCTCTCTGCTTCAGTATCCTTGGAAACCATGTAATCCCCATGCTTCGTAACAATCGCCAATGATGCTCGCTAGAGATGCAAGCCCGCAACGATGACCCAAAAGACCTACACCCACCTCATCTTCACCGTCCCAACCTTCTCCAACCCCTCTGGTAAAACGATGCCTCTCGCATGCCGCGAACGGCTGGTCAGCCTAGCACGCGCACATGACGCACTTATCATCTCGGACGATGTATACGACATGCTGCAATGGTCTTCCACAAGAAACAAGCTCACGTCCACCTCTCCCCTTCCCCGCCTCGTAGACATCGACCGTGCCTTGCCCATCCATGCCACAGATCCTCGGGGCTTCAGACACTCGGTGAGCAATGGTTCCTTCAGCAAGATTGTCGCGCCTGGCGTGCGCACCGGATGGATTGACGCCGCGCCGGCGATCGTGGAGGCGTTGGCGGAGTGCGGGGCTACCATCTCGGGCGGGTGTCCTAGTCAGCTTGTTGCTGCGATGCTGGCGGAATTGATGGGCCATGGGTGGCTTGAGAGGCACATTAGGGAGAGGCTGGTGCCTGCTTATATGAATCGAAGGACGCTGCTAATGGATGCTGTGGAGAGAGCGCTCGGGAGGCTTGGAGGAGGTGTTGCGGATGTTTGGCATGTGGGCGGGTTTTTCGTGTGGGTGAGGTTGCCTTCGAGGGTTAGGGCTACTGATGTTGCAGCGATGGCACGGGAGGAGGAGAATTTGATAGTTGCGCCTGGACCGTTATTTGGTGTTACGTGGGATGAGAAGGAGATAAATCTTGATGGCTTTCTGCGGCTGAGCTTTTCGCATGAGGACGAGTCGAACTTGGTGGAAGGAGTCAGGAGGCTTGGAAAGGTGACTGAGAGAATCTTGAACAAATGTGTATAGACCTTTCAACATCATATGTATTACAGCTTCTAGGATGGGGATCGATGACAGCCTGCTGTTGCATTTGGTAGCTCGTCCGTGAGGAGTTGGGCGCTGTCTCTATTCCAAATTGTATATCAGTGTTGCGCATCGTTCTCCCAGCCACCAAAGACAGACAGGTTGAATATACCGCCCTGACATCTTGACAACAACATGCTGTGAGTACTTGCATGGGATGCCAGTCCCCCACGTTTGTGTTACCCAATTCCATACCAACCTCAAATGAGCAGCACCGATCAACAGAACCAACTACCACCGAGCGAAAACCACCCATCCTGCCATCTCTAGCGTTAATTCATAGATTCTTCCGCTCGCCATATTTCGTATCGTAGAGTCCATCTGCTAGAGACGGCTCAGATGGCCCCTCGTAGGAGTGAAATTGAGGCCCGTTTTGCTTTTCAAGGGGTTCATTGGGTTTCTGGGGTTGAGTAAGGGGTGTTTTCGCTGCGTTGAAGAGGGTTGGATCTGGGGGTCGTTGTTTGGTTCGTGAGGGATACGAGATCATCCTCGCATACTCTCAGCGTCGGACTAGCACGGAAAACTTTTGACCCTCGTAGGGTTGTCTAGAAGGAAAATTTGACCATTTATTGGCGGATTTTCGCAAGCACGATGGGCATGTCCACTGAGTCGAGCTGATTTAGCTAGAATAGGGGTTAGTGTGAGGGGGAGACTGTGCATTTTTGGCACTAGAGCTGCTGCAGAAGGCCTCACACTGTTGTGCATGCCGAGCGGCCAAATAATGAGAAATTTGCAATGTATCAGATCACGTGACGAATATCCGCCTACCGAAGCACAATTTCGGCAGAAGTCTTGGCGAGTAAAAAGACAAAATAAACCTCCTGCTGGCATACCACAAAAGAGTGAGTCTCTGGGGAAAATAATGCAAAAAATTTGTTATGCTCCCGCCAGGAATCGAACCTAGAATCTCATCATGCCTGCAACTACTAGTGATGCTGCGAGCGTGTTAGAATCATGTGCGTTGCAAATGCTATGCAGTCAGCTTACCGCTTTACCATTGAGCCACAGGAGCTGATTGAAGGTTTCGTTTTAATATAATATAGATACCGAACTGAAAAATAAACCTTTTGCTGAGCGAATTGAGCCCTAACTGGGAGAAGCCGTCTCCCGCGGATGCTCCACGATCTATCTAGATCTTTTCATCAACTGCGACAGAGTACTCTAAAAGTATGTCAACCAGCTTTCTCGAAGAGACAAAGTTTGTTCGTGCTCTGATCAGGGTGGGGAACCGGGATAAGGGGGAAATTTCTCAACATAAAGACAGGCGGATCAAGTGAATAGTCGACGCTTTTGAGCTTTGGTGGACAGTGATGGACTCCACGCCAGTAGGGCTTTGGGGAGTATTACTTGAAACAGCATTGCAAAGAGTGGCATGGATGGCATTTTCATTGCAAACATACACTATTCATTTTCCTAGACGGAAAGCTTCATTGAAGATCCTTTTATCGTACACAATCACCACTAACAAAACCCGCCAGCCCTCCAAATGCACCAAAGACTCCTCTTATTTTCCTCCCCTTTGTCTCTCAATCGAAGAATGCGCATCTCGGCAACGAGATAAGGAGGAACACCTAGAACACCAGGGTACAGCAAGCATTCGATGTGTGCTGCTTGGCCACAAAGAAGGGACAAAATTTCGACTTTCAACCTCAACGATGGGGATGCCGTGAACACATAACTGGTCTTCGGACTCTGCGACTCATTCACCCATTCATTCCGTCTTGGGTAATGAAAGTCGAAGTCCTGGCAATATCCTTTCCTACGAAGCATTCGAACTTCCAACTCTTTGGTTAGCAACACGCAATATAGTTGCCAGAAGACCGTGGAGTCGGACAATGGAACCAGTATCGTAAATCCAGAGCATTTTTTGGGGGAAGAGGAGGGCGACGCAGCGGCAAGACAGGTCCCGGTGTAGAGTCGCAAATTGGACGCTCACAATCTGGTGCCGTCGACCAAGGCCTGATCTTTCTGTTCAAGTTTCAGCTTCGAAAATGTTGCCATACCTCTGCAGGATCCCACCACCGAAGTAATCCAGCGAATGTGAGATCTCCATGCTGCGCTTCTTTGGCGTCCAAGGGGCCAGCATAGGCCCTGACCAGTACGCTCCCCAGTTGCTCCCTGTGCTCTCGCTGAGGCGGCATTGCTCGCTTTTCCGGACCGAATCGGCATTTCACAATCCTAAGTTCGGAGTGTATTTAGAACATGTAGGTATTGATGGCCTGCTTTACAACTCTGATCAGGAGCCCCCGATCTCGGCTGCAGGACGGAGACGCCGTACCGCGACAAGCTAGAAATAGGCGTTGGCGGTCATCTTCTTTCTTTCCAAGCCTCCAACGTCGTTCCCGTCCTGGTATTCATTCGGATAGAGTCAGAGCCTTCTTCCACCATGAGAGGCCTGGGCTGAGGTCGACTGCCTTACGCTAATAGACAATGTTGTGTTGGCCGCGCGCCGCTGTGCTTGCAATTTTGTAGCAAGTATCAGGATTGAGCTGCGTGCTTGATTCGCGTATGTTGTACTTGAGAGGTTCCTTGTCTGTTAACGTTTGAGAAATGTCTATCACGCGCTGGACCTCTGACCGTCATCGACCATCGTTGGCACTATCTGTGAATCCCTAAGCAATGCCATGGGCTATCTCATGCGTGAAGGGCGCGAGAGTATCAACAAAGAGAACTCGTAGTAGAAGGGTACAATCAGTGGAGTACGTGTCACGACGTCGATACAGATGGCTCACGAGCCGACGAGGATGGAATCGCGATTCATACTTGTGCAAAGTACGGCAAACACCTTTCAAGGAGCCGGAAATCCTGGGTTGTGAGGAATTGACGCGTCTTGCTAAGTTGATTGTTGCGAAGAATGTTGCAAAATCCTAAGCTAGGTACGTGTTGAAATGAATCTACTCCAAGAGCTATGCGGACACTGGATGGCCCGTCAGAGGTATGCATTGTCAGGAAGGCAAGGACTCCAACATTGAATCGAGCAGCAAAAATAGAGCCGAAAATAAAAATAAATGCAAAAAGAATAAATATCAAATTAACACCCAACCTTTCATTGGGCAACAGGTGGACTTGGCCTAGTGGTAATCTTGCTGCATCATCCGGATCCGGTTGACCTAAGATACTGCTTCCCAGTCTGGTGTTGACTTCGGCTCAATTCGAGCCCAAGACTTTGGGCAACAGGTGGGCTGGCCTTAGCGGTGTTCTTGCTGCATCATCCCGAAAGGGTTGATCTAAGATACTGCTTCCCAGTCTGGTGTTGAGATCGATTCGGTTCGAGCCCACGGGTTTCCTCTTCGGAGGCTTTTCCCTAAAAGGTCGGGGATATCTCTAGATCAACTGTTGTGTCAGTGTGGTCGGCTTTGCTCTGTAAAGTCGGTCATTCGATCTTGAGGTCCTCGGTCCTTTTTTGCAGTTTTTTTTCTAAGCCAGATGATGGTAGGCAGCAGGCAAGTATTGATAGAAAGGGTGCACCCCTCCCTGGTTTGCCGCAAGAAAACCAAGCCGGCGCCGGCCACAGGCCATGAGATTGATTGAATCTGATCGCTTTCCTTCCTACAGCAATCAAAAGATCCAAATCACCGATACATCCACGAGCGTAAAATCTAGAAAAGGGAAGGCTATAGATAGACATAGGCAGTTCATAATCGGACGCAGACGTCCGTCACAAAGAGGACTCATCAAGTGGATCGTATCAATATAATCAATTGTCACGCCAAATTGTTGTCGTTGATATATTTGACAAGCGGGTTTTGTAGATGGAGAAAGAGACGTGATAGCGGGATCGACGTTGATAGTGGCATTTGGTCTGGATGTCGTCGGTAGGGATGGGAGAGCTGATCTGGTCTTGAATGGCTGGACAGTCTGAGAAGAGTAGAGAGGGATTTTGTGGAAGATCGCTTCGAAGTGTCTGTCAACTGTGTGTGCTTGCCACTTGTACATGAAACTTTCAGTGCAGAATTAAGACTGTAAGGGATCGATTGCTGTCTAGGTGCGAATAAAGAGCTTCCAGACAATGCTATCTACTGGATCTATAGCACAAGCCTCAGATAGGCAACGCCAAGGCTCATTAGCCGTTCCGTTCCTCTAAATTGCGAGATGCTCAGACAGGGTCTATTTTCTTGTGATGTAAGGAAATACCGCTTTTCAGAGATGAGTAGAGCTGTTCTCAAATCCCACCATGTTTGGGCAGGGTGCCCAATAGAAGCCAAAAAGTTCGTGTAGAGACCTACATGATGATTGCGGGAGCTATGCATAGTTAGTAACGGATATTTAGCGTGCGAACACCAAATTTGACATACCATCAACGTTCTGCTTGATCGACTTGTGCGGCAAGATCGATCCTCCATTCACGTAAATCTCATCTCCAACAGTGACGTCGTCTCCAAGAACTGACACGTTCTCGAGTCTAGCCCACTTGCCAATGGTGCTATTCCACCCGACAATGGTAGACTTCACCCACGCATGGTCCTTGATCTTGCTGCCAGAGAGGAGAACGCATCGCTGCAATCGCACGCCGTCGCCAACCACAACGTTAGGGCCGATGGTGACATTGGGTCCGATTCTACAGTTCTTGCCAATTTTGGCTGAAGGGTCGACTAGGACATTGCCTCCATAGACATATGGTTTCGAGTGTGGCTCCAACTTCTTCGAACCCTTCTTGGTCAAGGAAGAGAGGTATAGGCATGTGCCGCTGAGAAAATCCTTCGGCTGGCCGACATCCATCCAGAACCCTTCCAGGTCGAAAGAGTGTAACTGGCCATCTTTGACGATAGCTGGGAAGGTCTCTTGCTCGATTGATGTGGGGCGAAGCTCTATTCGGCTCAGGACGGAAGGATTGAGGATGTAGAGACCAGCGTTGATTCGGTTGCCCACGAACTCGACTGGCTTTTCGACGAACCGATCGATTCGTGAAGGGTGGTCTGGCTTGTGGACGATGACTCCGTATTTCGATGGTTCTTCAACCTTGGTGACCACGATGGTGCCCTCCTCTCCGTGCGCCTTGTGGAACTCCGCTAGCTCTTGGAAGGGGTAGTCGCAGATGACATCGGAGTTGAGGACGAAGAAGGGGGAGTCATCTTTTCCAAGCGTCTTTTCTGCCAGCTTCAATGGACCAGCGGTGCCAAGTGGCTCTGTCTCAATAGAGAATTCAATCTTGACATTGTATTGTTCCTCATACTGGGAGACGTTAGTATCGGAGGCTAGTGAGCACTATCGCACGATGTTGCTACTCATACCTTTTGTAAAGCCTTGGCCATGATATCTGGTCGGTAGTTGACAGCCAACACAATGTCAGTCACGCCCGCAGCCGCCAGGCTCTCGACTTGGTGCTCGATCATGGGCTTGTTGGCGAACTCGACCAATGGTTTGGGAAGAGTGAGAGTCTGGCAGGAGTCAGATGATATGACGCTCTTTCGGTTGTGTCCCTCCACACGTTGGCTCTTGCTGGGGCAATTGTCGTACCAAAGGTCGTAGACGGGTGCCATACCCTCCAACAAGAATAAGAGCTGGCATCGATCAGTATGTCGGCTAGAAAAGACACATCAAAAGCTGGAAGACATACCTTTCATCTTGGATTAGAGCAAGTGGGATGGATGATGGACAGATTTCAGCTAATTCTCGAGCTCGAGCAGTTCAACGAGTGTGGGAAGAAGACGCGCAAAGTATTGTGGAGCATTGGCGACTGAACTGTGCAAATACAGATGGGGTCTCGGAGAGTCAGTGTACGCCAAATCACAATGGCAAGGTGGCCTTATTGTTGGATGGCGTGTAAGGGACTCGTAAAGGACTCGTAAAAGCCTCGAGCCCTCGGAAGCTCAAAATATCTGGCCCCAGCACAGCGATCACCATCCCTGCACAAAAAGGGGCTGCGGGAAGAACCCTATTTCCAAACATTAACCCCATTTGGGACGTGCATCCACTCAAGTTGGTGACAGAAACCATGGTACACTTAGTAGCGACTTGGCAGAGAGCCCCCCACCGAGTTCGTACTGAAATTATTGAAGATTAACTTTATTTACGACTGCTATTATGCCTCAGCGACTTTAAGTTATTGTAGATAATAACGGCCAAGTAGTCAATCGAGAAATATAGACAAATTCAATAAAATTTAGTGAGTGCTTTCTGCCAAGTCACTAGTGTACCATGGTTTCTGTCACCGACTTGCCACTTACAGCCACTGCTTTCGGACGGTGCAATTATCGTACATGAACGTGTTAGTCATGATATCTATGTCTACGGTCATCTAGGCCGCTGCTGCTCCAGCGGCAAAGGCTGCAAATCAATGTAAAGTACACCTAAAGTATCAATCCCACTGTGCCAAAAATTGCTGACATCTTTCTCGCTCAAGGCGTATCCGATGGCAAGACTTGCAAGTATTCCCTCTTCATACGAGGCATCAATCCATTGTTTGATGCTGGTAGTCTCGCACCGTTCCCAACAAACTGCATTACCCAATCCTTGACCTTTTTGACCCTGGAAACCTGAGGATCCGCTATGGCTTCCACTTCCAAGTCTTTTGCTCGATACGTTCCTCGTTCATCATCCGCATCAACTACGTTCCGATAAAGTAGATCCAATGTCGTCATGTTCCTTCTCAAGCTTTGACCATAAACTCTTCCGTTGAATGAGCTAAGAGCAATCGTCCTTGCAAGCACAACATCTTGAGGTCGGAGTTGCAATACTTCGGACCTAGGGGTCCGTTTCCCTTGTACCGGGCGGTAATCTCCTTCAAGAGATGGTAGCCAAATATTGATGCCGAAGCCGGACCGTGTGCTGTCTCCAACGAGTATCTCAACAAGGTCGACAGACCGCCCTCCTCGACGTGTAATGATAGTGCGCGGCTGAGAGATTGCGATGATACCTACCACCAAGTTGACCGTCATGGTCTGCGGAACGATAGAACGCAAATGAGCAGCATTTGGCATATCTCGAAGATCACTCAGATATGCGGTAGCTAGTCTTGAGCGGACGACTTGCTCTTGTGAGCTGATGTCACTGTATGCCGTAGAGTTCATGGAGTATACCTCAGAATCTGTATTGAAAGACATTTCAACGAAGGATCCAGCGCCGACTATCTGCGAAGAAGGAATGTCTTCGTGGACTGCGAATGAATGCTCATAGTACTGAGATAGAATCTCACTGTCTTCAGCGACCGAACTTTGAGAATAGCGTGACTGCTCATGATCTGGCTCGCTTGAGACGTACGATAGATCCGTAGTCGTGAAGAAAGCCGCCTCGGCCGGGTGTACAGAAGATCCATCCTGTCTGCTAGCTGGCGTAAGACCTGTAGGCAGATGTAACGCCTCGAGTGGCAAAGACCGCCATGACGGTGCTATATCATTGGACGTAAACCTTCCAAAAATATTGACATCTGTTAAATCGTAGAAAGATGTCTGCAGAGGAGCGCAAAGATCAGTATCAGTCCAGCGCAGCGAACTTGGCAAAGGTGCTCCGGTCAAAAATAACACCCTACTGGGATGCTTAATCATGACAGATTGCAAAGGTGAATCTTTTTTGAAGAGAGATGCCTATAGCAAGGCTAGGACTTCGGCATCTTCATGCTAGGGTCTTCAATGAATAAGGAGGCAGGACGAACCCTCGAAAGGTGTAGAGTAGATACAATCTCTCGTGCTACAAAGCCAGTGATTCGACGGAGGAATGAGTCAGCATGAGACCCTGCCAAGAGAAAGCTGGAATGCCAAGGTGACGGAGATCTGGCCCCTTTCGTATGTAGATCGCCATTAATTCGTTCGAGAATCGACCTATAGCGTAGGTAATTCATCGATATTAAGACTAGATCAACCTAGGGCTGGGTTGCAACACTTTCGTTATTACCCGGCAGGCTCATTGGAAACTGCTCCCCCAAATGCTCCCTATTCTCTATATGTATTTTCTCCCTAATCAGCTTCCAATCCAAAGTATCCTTCGGATCGCCCCTGTGTCCACTACCTTCAACCTTGCTAGAGCTCCAGCTCTCCCAGCCACTCCTTAACCGCTCCATCTCCTCTCCACTAACTTCCCCAAGCCGCTCCACAACCTCCTTCATCGTGCGGTTGAAATTCGTCAACCCGTTGATCAGCTTGCCATTCCACCTGCCCCAATCATCGAACATCGTGCTGATCTCGAGCAAGCGCTCGTCGTGCTTGATACAGTGTATCAGCATCGTCTCGTTGTTCACGAGGTATTCCAGCCCAATGTCCCACGCCTGCTCCAGCTCCACGGGCACGAACTCGTGCTCAATCTTGTCGGTGTAGAGGAAGTACTCCGGGAGCATGTCCTCGGCCAGGTGGTGCGCCTCGAAGTCGAATCCCGGATCCGCCGCGTACTTCCCGGCGAGGAACTCGAGGGTCGGCCAGCTGACGGTGTACATTCGTCCGAAAGTGTACGTGTATGGCTTGCCCCAGGACATAGGGCGGCCGATGACAGTGAGGGTGTTCGGGTTGTACTTCTCGCCACTGGGCAAGCGGGGGGCGATGAAGGTTTTGTAGAAGGAGGGAATGTTGAGCCAATTATCGTCGTCGACCTTGCTCACGAAGTCGTACCGCAACCCGCTCGTCCTCTGCTGGTGTACTAGATGATTGAAGAGTTCCATCGCCTTGACGTGGTTGGCCGTTGTTTGGTCGTCGGGCACGAAGTTCTCGAGTGTCAAGATGTCCCCATAGGTGGCATTTTCGGCGTCAATCAAGGGCGCCCACGGGCTCGACCTGTAGCCGCCGATGATGAAGCGGCACTCGTAGGAAGGGTTCGGATAGCGGGTGGCCCATGTCGAGCGGATGACAGCGCGGCGGACAATCCGCTCTGGAGGAAGGAAGATGGCAAGGAGCCATCTGGGGTGGTTCAAGGGGGTTGAGGCGGTAAGGGAGGGCAAAAGAGGATGGATGAGGTTTCGCGAATTAAATACCCAGGGGATGAGGAAGATGGATAAGACGAAGGCTATGGTGCCCGTCAGGTAGTAGAGGCTGGACTTGGGGGAGGAGATCATCTTGCAAGTGTGCTGACCAACTAACAAAGAGGAAGGGATGCAAAGTACATGGAGGAGAAGAAACAGAAAGAAGTTAGACTGAACTCGAAGTGGCTTACATCTCGCCTGCCCAACGGCGTTTTCCAGACCTGAAGGTAAGATAAGCAACCGTAAACGAGGCGTTACCTCGTAAAATTGGCGGAAAGGCTACGGTGCTATCCAGCAAGCTAACATTCAACTGCTTGGATACATAGTAGGCTTTTTCGGCCTCTCCTTCCGCAATAGCTGTTGAAGGGACTCGCGGGTAGAACAAGAAACCGTCCTTTCAAGGTAAAATGCCCCACCAGAAGTAGGGGTTTTCTGCGCCTTGGCAAGGGCGCATTCTTGTTCTACCCGCGAGAGGGGCTTCAAGGGAGTCAAAGGTACCTCGTACAAGATCGGGCTGAAGATTTGGGATTTGGGGAGAGGCGTGAGAGGGTAAGCAAGCTCCCGAGCTAAAGCGGCAGCTCCCGAGCGAGGTACGACGGTGCTGGGGGCTACGGCGATTCATAAATATGGGGGCTGATTTTAGTCGCCTTCTCTTATTGATGGGATTCTTGGGTAGCGCCCAACAGTTCGACATCCGCTTGGACCCGCCCCCGAGGGCTGTGAACGAGAGACCGTGTTTGACAAAATGTAATTTCTATGAAGAAGGCACATGCTCTGATATGCTGCGATGCCGAAGAAACAATCAACCATTCCCAAAGATCCCAGCGCTCCACCAACCCAATCACCAACATTGTCGACCCATAACCCACGCCGATCCGTACATCCATTCAAATCCTACACCTGGCCTCCGTTAGTTGCGTCAACCTTACTCCCTTGCTCCTGGGTTGCGGTCAGCTTCAAGCAAAACGGTGTGGAAGGCTGCGGTCTTCAACCTACTCTTCCATCTCATCAGGTGCTCATCCTGCAAATGCACGCGGCCGCGATGCTTTGCTTCCCATCCCAGCTCCATCAAATGGCCTATGCTGTGATACCTGCCGACGCGATGGATGCCCAACTCATCGGCTTCGCGGCAGCAGCACAAGTCTTGTTGGTTCCCCCAACCACCGCCTCCGTCGTCGAAATGGTAGGCTTGTTCGATGTCGAAGCCTTCTTTACCACTTTGCGTTGCTCGGTGCCGTCGAGCTCGGTGATGGAGGGCTTCCGTTTGCCCAGTGTCGAGGTGTGTCGTTGGATCGTAGCACCCGTGGGTCTGACTGCTGGTGTCGGTTGCAGTGTGTCGACCTCAGGCTTCTCCGTGCTTCGACGCCCTAGGATGGTCCTCACATCTTCCATGACGTCGATGAAGTATTGGTGTTTTTCGTGCTCGTTGTTGAGTGCGTCGTCGACTGACTGGATGTCCGGGTGGGCCATCAAGTGTGAATAAAGGGCTCTCTCGTCGATGATTTTGTCCAGCATAGAGAGCATGCTTGAGGGGATGTGGGCCTGCTTCTCGGAGCGGACGAGGGCGTCTGCAAGCACGATGAAATGATTGACGGGCATATGGTACTTGGGGTGGTTGGGGGAAACTGCAACCATTGGCTTGATGCAATCCGGCATCTCCGTGCCGTTGGGATGGATACTCTCCACCAACCATGTTTCGAAATGGTTAGTATGGGTCTTCATCTCGAAGTGCAACTTCTTGCGGTCATCCTCAGGCACCCCACATCTATCTTTCCATTCACAAATCCCGTTCAGCTTCTCTAATCCCGCTGATCTCGCCTGCATCCTCTGCTCCCGCGTTCTCTCTCCTGCCACCACTGCTCTTCGACTCCCCGATGTCGACTTCCGCGTGTGTCTCTCTGGAGACTCTCTTGACCTTGTCCAATTTCTTGTTGGCGATTGGATCATCCTCGTACGTTGGTCGTGTAAGGTTTCGTCTTTGGCGGCGGTTCGTCTCCACGATGGGACCAACAAAAAAGTGGCGATGGCTGACATGATGGCGGTAGTGTGTGTGGGTGATGATGTCTGCGAGATGTAAGTGGATGACGACGTATTGGGCGTAATGCATAATGACGATGTTAATGATGTTGAAAATGTACTCGAGGGTATTGCTAGGTCGACAAGAAGTACATCAAGTATCTGGGCGGTTATTGAATGTATCGTATGATGAAGAAGAGATTGGATTACTGGAAAAGAACAGGAATCGAGCTGGGTTTTTATGCGTCCCGCAGCTTCAGGAATAGGGGACAGATAGCAAGGCACCAAGAGGCTTTTTCATGGCTGAATACGCTTGATATTGGAGCTAAAGCGCTCGAATTTGGTGGAGACACGACTTTAATTTAAGTATGGACCCACAAGACAAGATTTCCCCTGAGTCACCCGAATAATATTATCGCAGAATCTGCTTCCCATGAGGTGGTACCTGAGCGTCACGCTCTAGCTGTTACTCTAGATCTTCAAATTCAACATTGTATCTCGAAGACGCGTTCAAGCGCTCTTCCCGGAATCGCAACAACAAATTCCACGGGTTCCAAGGTGGCATCGTCTGGACTGCTCCCCAAGCTTTAGGAGAGAGTCAGACTAACACTACGTAACCAAGCCCGGTGGAGGCACCCATCCAGCCAGATATACCTACACAGCCCATAACAGAGGGTCAAAGGGTTCTGGCAAAGTTTATCATCCGTGAGAGCCTACTCACACAGCCAATAGAGAGATTTACGGAGATTCTGCGGAATGATTCTTGGCAAAAAGATCAAATTTTATATTCGAATATACTCAAAAGCCTAAAGAGAGGGTCAACTCGATTGTTGGGCATCGAGCTAGGCAAGAGCCTTCAAGCTAACTGAGCTTTGGCCAATGATGCGGCCTTTAAAGGACACATAGCATCAGGATAGGTACAGTTTACATGATCAAAGAGCCTTCCGACTCGTCCGTTGGGGCATCCAAATATTCCAAGGCTAACGAGGCAGGCTTCGCCGCTTGATATATTCGAATAAATCATGTGGCTGAAATCGATGCTCCACAGAGGGGTTGACAATGGTGACGTCGCTCTTGCCAATTGAAAGCGTTGGGAAGACAATTTGAGAACCTCTGACTTCACGCATGCTCCTTTCCTTCCAGGCGAAGGTCGAATTGCGCTGGTGAAGTGTGAAAATGGAAGGCGAAGGCTTTTCGGGCCTGAAACGACGACGGTGGTGCTGTTGCTGCACTGGTGAGTCTCATTCTAGGTGACTGATCCTCAATGGTATTCAGCTGATTGAATCGATAATTCTGTCATGCCGGCGTCCCTCGTCTTTCGAGGCCAAGCACTTAGGCTCTGCACCCTAGACCAATTGGCGTAGGCGGCCCTCAATATCTCATTGAGCTTTCAACCGCGAACGTGGTAACGACCAACCATGAACCAATGTGCGGTCAAATTGACATTATATTTTTATAGAAGGGACATCCCATTCCCAGCTAGCCTAAATCGAAATTGCAGATTGAGCATAGTAATGCTGCGATTACGTTGAGAAGGCAAGAGCGCTTCAAAAGGGGACCAGTATTGCGGATTATAAGCTCTACGGTGTCCTTGAACCTACGCAATGGATCTCCTGGAAATGTGGAATGACTTATAGATTGAACGTTGTTGGAGTCAGAGGTTTACAGCGTCGAGACGAGCTACAAGACATGCTGATGGTTTGATTGAAGAGGTCGTTCATTCACTAACGAGTTCGCCTTGTTTCAACAGTTGCAGAATGTATTTGCCAAGTGTAAGAAACCTGATTTTGAGAGATATTCTCTGAGAGCGAACATAGGTGATCGCCCAACAAATCCTGTGTTTAATATTTAGAAAAGACCCAATACAGTTGATTTTACTTGCTGTCTACTAACAACCATGCCATTGGGTAAAAAGACAATTGGCATCGCGATCTGATGAAGGGAACTTCCTGTCGTCGTCCTCGGCGCAAATTATCTCCGAGTTGTGAAGCCATCAAAGCAATTGACGCCGGACTCGGGACTTCGTGATTAACTGATTCTGTAGTTCTGGACCAGCTCAATACTCCCACTTCAATACATTTACTTAGTACTCACCGCTCAAGTTTTCTCACTATCATCATCTATGTATCAAAGGGTTTATTTCAAAGCACAGCTGGTCATTTATTCAGGAGAAGACGGATCGTTTCTTCTCACGGACGTCTGCATATGAAGCGTTATCGCGATCTGAGGGTGGGAATTTATCAATGACTGAGCGAACATTCAGGTGCGTGTACTAAGAGGGGATGGCGATATGACGAATAAGAGGACTTTTCTAGAAAATACGTGAACAGTATTGGGTGAACATAGAAAAGCACTACAGAAGTTGCAGCGACTCAATATGTTTTATGCAACTGATTGAATATTGAAGCTAGGCTACAATTAATGGTACCCACCGCCTGTACGATTGCAATTGCTGAACTTCATCTCTTATTCTCACACTTGCTTTTCTGATGTTGACGGCCACCTCCCTCGATCAAGAAAGTATTGTATCTCTATATCGCCATTTCTTGAGTAAGACGCTTAGTATGATGACCGCATATCGCATCTCTTATTGACGAGCCGCCTTCGATATGGACCTCCCTCACCATGCTAGATTCCCAGTCTGAAAAGGTATCGCTCTGTCTTCGCTACTATTTCCCATCATCCTGTCTCTACTTCAAGTACATTTGACTTTACATAAACGCGCAACTATGAGACATCAAATATTGGGATCAGCATTAGCATTCCAATTCTGGAACTCGGTGTATGCGCACCATTCCATCGTATCGATCGCTTGTTCTACCAACCAGGTCAGCGTTATTGGGACATCCAGGACCAGTAGTAGCAGACCCATTACCAAACTTATCCTTAGCTCTAACAACTCAGCTTCAGAACTCCCCACCGAATACGGCTTTAAAGAGGAACCTCTTAAATGCGGTTATAAACCTATGAACGGAATAGCACTATCCTGGCAGCTATGTACGATCTTAGCTGTGCCAACCGACAGCGATCCCAAACCGCGTGGCGCGAATGGCGAAGTCCCCGGTAACGATATCGGGGTGCGCTGTGCGGGCGGATCAAGTGCGCTTTAGCGTATGAGCTCTTGAGCACTGATGGGTTTCTGGCCGATGGTTCTGAAGATGGGTGGAGTGGGGATGTTGTTGGGCAGATCAATTTCGATTATTGACCTGGTTTTTCAAGCGAGAATTACATTTTTGATGCTGGCTTGTTGGGGATGAATGGCATATTGTCTTGTGTCTTGATAAAGTTGATTAGGCGGGATGGATCTATGGTTGATGCTAGGGAGGGTACGATGCAGTATATCATCCTGCCGATCGGAAGGGCTGGTCTTGTCGGACATGTTTTCAAGGTAGCGTTGCATAGCGGCTCGAGCGGGTATCAAAGGGAATTTTGGTTATTGAAGCTCGAAGGCTTTGGATTTATTTTCATTGGCGGTTTTGACGCTAGAGGAAAATTGTGATGGGATTATGGGGATCTTATTCGGGTTATGACTTTTATGGCTACGGATATGGTGAAGAGGGATGCTTTTGAAGAAGTAGACATGTCGATAGTGAAGGATGGGGTCATTATAGGTCATAGGAATTCAAGGGGACCGTAGGGTTCTGCGAGGCTGTGAGATTAGGTTTTCTGGCTGGTTGGAAACATGGTTTTTCTGATTTGGGGTTTGAGAATCGATATTTATCAGATATGCCTTCGTTGGGGAGAGATGTCTACGTGGATTGGTGTGGGCGAGCGTGTAGGCGAGATTGCGGGCGAGTTTTGTATGGGCGGGCGTGTGGGCGAGATCTTGGTGGGCGGGGTTAGTGGGCGGGTATAGTAGG
>JAABUK010001461.1_pt1 | contig 44914 bp, 41 predicted proteins | sample 5559141 | NCBI WGS metagenome assembly JAABUK01 (sample SAMN10711869, study PRJNA513367) | rock metagenome | isolation source: Antarctica rocks | place: Antarctica: Victoria Land, Pudding Butte nord | collected 2016-01-03 | reverse complement strand
AGCCAGTTCGATCAGATCTTGCCGCGATACGCTGTCCAGGAACCCAGGTCGGATCATGGAGCCGGTAGAGTCCAACTCGGACCCATTTGCAAGGGGGCAGGTCGGATTCCCAAGGAGTCAGGGTATACAAGCAGTCGCAGATACAATAGGGGCCGGCGAGGCGTGAGGCGCCCATCCCTGCCCTGCCGTTGCGGGGGGCCGCTGCGCTCCTTGCAGCGGCCATGACCTGGGCGCGGATCGGCAGTTGCCCGGCGTCCGCATTGCCGGGAACCTGGGGGAGGCAGGCATGACCAGCATCCTGGAGATGCGCGGCATCACCAAGCGGTTCGGCTCCGTGACCGCCCTGCGGGACGTGGACCTGGAGGTGCGCGCGGGCGAGATACACGCCGTCGTGGGGGAGAACGGCGCCGGCAAGTCCACGCTGATGAAGGTGCTGAGCGGCGTCTATCCGTCCGGCAGCTACGACGGCGCCATCACCTTCGACGGGGCAGCGCGGCAGTTCCGCGGCATCAACGACTCGGAGGCGCTGGGGATCATCATCATCCACCAGGAGCTGGCGCTGATCCCGCTGATGACGATTGCCGAGAACATTTTCCTGGCGCACCCGCCGGGGCGGTTCGGGGTGATTGACCAGGACGCGGTCCATGTCCGCACCCAGGCCCTGCTGGATAAGGTCGGGTTGCGGGAGCCGCCGGACGCCCGCGTCGCCGACCTGGGCGTGGGCAAGCAGCAGCTCGTGGAGATCGCCAAGGCGCTGGCGAAGCAGGTACGCCTGCTGATCCTCGACGAACCCACCGCCAGCCTGAACGAGCGGGACAGCGCGGCGCTGCTCGACCTGCTGGTGGGGTTCCGCGCCCAGGGCATCTCCTCCATCTTGATCTCCCACAAGCTGAACGAGGTCGCGCGGGTCGCGGACCGCATCACCGTGTTGCGCGACGGGCGCACGGTCGAGACGGTGGACTGCGCCGCCGGCCCAGTGGAGGAGGACCACATCATCTGCCGCATGGTGGACCGCGACCTGGACAGCCGCTTCCCGCACCGGGAGCCGAAGGTTGGCGACGTGGTGTTCCGGGTCGAGGACTGGTCGGCCCACCATCCGCAGCAGGCCGGGCGGCAGGTGGTGCGCGGCGTGGACTTCCACGTCCGCCGGGGCGAGATCGTGGGGATCGCCGGCCTGATGGGCGCCGGGCGCACCGAGTTCGCCATGAGCGTGTTCGGCCGGTCCTGGGGACGGGACGTGACCGGGCGCGCGTTCATGGACGGCAAGCCGGTGGACCTGTCCACCGTGCCGCGCGCCATCGCCGCCGGGCTGGCCTACGTGACGGAGGACCGCAAGCACCTGGGCCTGTTGCTGGCGGACGACGTGGCCAGGAACGTGACGCTCGCCAACCTGCCCGGCGTGTCGCGCCGCATGGTGATTGACGACATGAAGGAAATGCGGGTCGCCGAGGGCTACCGAGGGCAGATGCGGATACGCTGCTCCGGCGTGCATCAGGAGGCCGGCACCCTGTCGGGCGGCAACCAGCAGAAGGTCGTGCTGTCCAAGTGGCTGTTCAGCGGGCCGGAGGTGCTGATCCTGGACGAGCCGACGCGGGGCATAGATGTCGGCGCCAAGTACGAGATCTATCAGATCATCAACGCGCTGGCGGACAGCGGCAAGGGCGTGGTGGTGATCTCGTCCGAGATGCCGGAGCTGCTGGGCCTGTGCGACCGCATCTGCGTGATGAACGAGGGCCGCTTCGTCGCCGAGATGCCGGCGGCGGAGGCGTCGCAGGAGGCGATCATGCGGGCGATCATGCGGAACGTTGACGTGAAGAGCGGGAACGCAAGGGCCGGGGACGTGAAGGCTGGAAGCATGGAGGCTGGAGACATGAGGGACAGGAACATGCAAGGCGCACGGCCGTGAGCGACATCGCTGCCGCGCCGGTCGAGGCGAACGTCAGGCGCGGCTTCGTCAAGTCGAACCTGCGCCAGTATGGAATGCTGCTGTCGCTGTTCGCGATCATGCTGTTCTTCGAGATCGCCACCGACGGCACGCTGCTGCGCCCGCTGAACCTCACCAACCTGGTGCTGCAAAACAGCTACATCGCCATCATGGCGCTCGGGATGCTGCTGGTGATCGTCACCGGGCACATCGACCTGTCGGTGGGATCGGTGGCCGGGTTCGTGGGCGCCCTGGCGGCGGTGATGCTGGTGCAGTGGGGCGTGCCGCTGATGCCGGCGGCGCTGCTGTGCCTGATGGCGGGCGGGCTGATCGGGGCGGCGCAGGGTTGGTTCGTCGCCTACCTCCGTATACCGTCGTTCATCGTGACGCTGGCGGGAATGCTGGTGTTCCGCGGCCTGATGCTCGCCGTGCTGGGCGGGCAGTCGGTCGGGCCGTTCCCGGTGGCGTTCCAGCGGCTGTCGTCCGGCTTCCTGCCGGAGTTCCTGCCGGAGCCGGGCGGCCTGCGGCTGTCCTCGCTGCTGCTGGGAGCGCTGGCCGGGCTGTTGCTCGTGGGACTGAACTTGCGCGGCCGTGCCCGGCGGGTGCGGCACGGGGTCGAGACGGAGCCTGCCGGCCTGTTCGTTGCCAAGAACGCCCTGATGCTGGCGGCGGTCTGCGCGCTGACGTGGCTGATCGTGTCGCACCGGGGGCTGCCGAACGTGCTGGTCATCATGGCGGTGCTGATCGCGCTGTACGGCTTCGTCACCAAGCGCACCACGGTGGGCCGGCAGGTGTTCGCCGTGGGGGGCAACGAGAAGGCGGCGAAGCTGTCCGGCATCGGGACGGAGCGGCTGACGTTCTTGACGTTTGTCAACATGGGCGTGCTGGCGGCGCTGGCCGGGCTGATCTTCGCCGCGCGGCTGAACACCGCGACGCCCAAGGCCGGCAGCGGGTTCGAGCTGGACACCATCGCCGCCTGCTTTATCGGTGGCGCGTCGGCCTATGGCGGGGTGGGCACCGTGGCCGGGGCCATCATCGGGGCGTTCATCATGGGGGTGATGAACAACGGCATGTCCATCCTGGGCATCGGCATTGATTACCAGCAGGTCATCAAGGGGCTAGTGCTGCTGGGCGCCGTGTGCGTGGACGTTTACAACCAGAAGCGCTGATGCATCCTGGAGGGCGCGCCAGGATAGGGCAGCAACCGAGCCCGCGAGGCTCGCCCACGCGCGCATTCACGGTGCAACTATCCTCGGCTGCCACCGGACGTCCTGAGCCTGCGTGACGCCTTGAGGCTACATCCTGCACCCGCTCAGCAAACCTGTGGCGTCAGTCGGGCCTGCCTTGGTCCGGAAGTCCGACGCGCCGCTCCGCTAGTCGGCGGAGCGGCGCGTCAAGTCAGCCTACCTTCAGGTTGGCCGCAGCCTGCTTCCCGCGTTCCGCGACGACGTCATAGGTGACCTTCTGGCCGTCGTTCAGGCCGGTAAGGCCCGCGGCCTGCACCGCCGTGATATGGACGAACACGTCCTTGCTGCCGTCCTGCGGCTGAATGAAGCCAAAACCCTTCTCAGGGTTGAACCACTTAACCGTGCCTGTCGCCATAATACGTCACTTTCACCACTAGAGAACCGGATGTAGCCGCTCTTTCGGTCCGCTGCCACCCTGTTTGCTCACATCACGGCAAATGCGGCAATACCGCCTGGCGGCAGTCCCGCTTCCGGCATGGGGCGCCGCCATTCTGATGCCCATTCTGATGAATGATGCAAGCCGCCCTCCCCTCAGATCGCTGCCGTCGTTGCGAGGAGCGCAGCGATGCGGCAACCCAGGGCGTCGAGGGCTGTGCCGGGCGCCTTGGACTGCCGCGCCGCAAACGCGGCTCGCAATGACGGAGGCGGTCAGAGCGGATGGCGGTTGGTATCGGCCCTCGTCCGCTTCCGTGCGCCGCCCGGCTGCACAGGCGGCGGCTACCCATCCTGCGGCAACGTGGTATGGAAACGCGCCGAGACCGCCCTTTGTGAGATGACACCCGCCGATGCGGTGCCGAAATCCGATGCACGCCACCGACCACGCCGCCCCGCCGCAAACCCCGCCATGCGCGTAGTCGGCCTGGCGGGCTGGAGCGGGTCGGGCAAGACCACGCTCCTGCGGCGGCTCATCCCGCTGCTGACCGGCGCGGGCCTGCGCGTCTCGACCGTCAAGCACGCCCATCACGGCTTCGACGTGGACCAGCCCGGCAAGGACTCCTGGGAACACCGGCAAGCTGGGGCGCAGGAGGTGCTGGTCGCCTCCGCCGCCCGCTGGGCGCTGATGCACGAGCACCGGGACGCGCCGGAGCCTGGGCTGCGGGACCTGCTGGCCCGGCTGTCCCCGGTGGACCTCGTGCTGGTCGAGGGGTTCAAGCGGGACGCGCATCCCAAGATCGAGGTCCATCGCGCGATGGTGGGCAAGCCGCTGCTGCATCCGGGGGACCCGACGATCCATGCCGTGGCGTCCGACGTGGCGCTGCCGGGCTGCGCGCTGCCGTTGCTGGACCTGAACGACATCGCCGGCATCGCCGCGGCGGTGCAGGGCGCCGCCGTTCCGGTCGCCGCGGCGTTCGCGGGCAGGACGTAGCGGCGTGGCGCAGCTCAGCGACGACTGCTTCGCCTTTGGCGGCAAGCTGCTCACCATTGATGCCGCCCTGGCGGTGATCGCGGCCGAAACCCGGCCGGTGGAGGAGGTTGAGCGCATCGGGCTGCACGACGCCGACGGACGGGTCCTGGCTGCCGGCCTGGTGGCGCCAGTGGACCTGCCGCCGTTCCGCAACTCGGCGGTGGACGGCTACGCCGTGCGCCTGGCGGACCTGGACGGGCGGGACACGCTGCCCGTCCTGGGCCGCCTGCCCGCCGGGACCGCGGCGCACGAGCCGCTGCGGCCCGGCACGGCCCGGCGCATCTTCACCGGCGCCGCCATGCCGTCCGGCGCCGATACGGTGTTCATGCAAGAGGATGTGCAGCTTGACGGCAGCGCGGTCCGCCTGCCGCCCGGCCTGAGGCCCGGCGCGAACACGCGACCCCAGGGCGAGGACATCGCATCGGGCGCACCCGCCTTGGCCGCCGGGCTGCGCCTGCGCCCGCAGGACCTGGCGCTCGCGGCGGCGCTCGGGCTGGACGCGCTGGTGGTGCGCCGCCGGGTGCGCGTGGCGCTGTTCTCGACCGGGAGCGAGCTGGTGGCGCCGGGCCAGGCGCTCGGCCCGGCGCAGCAGCATGATTCCAACCGCGTGCTGCTCGGCGCCCTGGCCCGGCGGGCCGGGGCGGCGGTGTCCGACCTCGGCATCCTGCCGGACAGCCGCGACGGGATCAGGGCGGCGCTGCTGGCCGCGAGCGCCGGGCATGACCTGGTGCTGACCTCGGGCGGCGTGTCGGCAGGGGAAGAGGACTGGGTGCGGGACGCCGTGCAGGCGGTGGGGACGCTGGCGTTCTGGCGGCTGGCGATCAAGCCGGGGCGGCCGGTGGCGATGGGGCGGATCGGCGGCGCGGCGTTCATGGGGCTGCCGGGCAACCCGGTAGCGGCGTTCGTCACCTTCGTGCAGGTCGCGCGCCCGCTGCTGGCGGCGCTGGGCGGGGCGGCTGCGGAGCCGGCCTTGGCTTATCCCGCGGTGTCCGGGTTCGGCTACCGCAAGAAGACGGGGCGGCGGGAGTATGTGCGGGTGCGGGTGACGCCGGGGCCGGACGGGACGCTGCACGCGCACAAGCATCCGGTGGACGGGGCGGGCATCCTGACTTCGCTGACGGCGACGGATGGGCTGGTGGAGCTGCCGGAGGAGCTGACGGGGGTGGTGCCGGGGACGGTGGTGCGCTTCCTACCCTACAGCGGCGGGCTGCTGTGATCCTTCTCCCTCTCCCTCCGGGAGAGGGCCGGGGTGAGGGAGGCAGCACGGACCGCACCATCGCCCGTGCAGCGCCGATCCGCCCTGTGGCCGCTGAGGACCGCGCTGGCTGTTTCCCTCACCCCGGCCCTCTCCCGGAGGGAGAGGGAGAAGGCGGCAGCTCTTCGCGCGCCAGGCGGTCCGCTTCCTGTAGGTCATCCGGCGTGTTCACGTTGAAGAACGGGTCCACGTCCTCCACCGGCCACTCCACGGCTGCCGTCGCATACCGCCCGGTGAAGGCGTCCATCTTTCGCACCCCGTCCCGAACCGCCTGCCGCAGCGCGTCGCGGATGGACAGCGGCCACAGTCCCACCACCGGATGCGTCCAGCCGCCGGACGCCGCGCAGGCCAGGTCCGCCGTGCCGCGCCCGCCATGCAGCCGCGCCACCAGGTCCAGCGGCACGAACGGGCAATCCCCCGGCACCGTCACGATCCACGCCGCGCCGGACGGGTGCGCCGCCGCCCAGTCCATTCCGGCGACCACCCCCGCCAACGGCCCGGGCCGGTCGGCCAGGGTGTCCGGCACCACAGGCAACCCCAGATCGGCGAACCGCGCCGGGTCGTCGTTGGCGTTCACGGCCAGCCCGGCCACCTGCGGGGCCATGCGCCGCACCAGCCTGTCCAGCAGCCGCTCTCCGCCGACCAGCCTCAGCCCCTTGTCGCCGCCGCCCATCCGGCGGGCCAGGCCGCCAGCCAGGATGACGCCGAGTGTCGGCGGGTAGGTCATATCAACAGCCCTTTGCTCTGGCGCTTCCGCAAGCGCATCGCCGCCGCGAGCCGTCCTTGCGGCGTGGCGAGCCAGGGGCCGCCAGCACCGTCTTTGCCAGTCCCGTCTTTGCCAGCCCCGCTTTTGCCAGCCCCGTCTTTGCAAGCACTGGGGTGCCACACCGCCAAGGCGGTTCGCAACGACGGGAGCGGCCAAGGCAAATAGCGTTCGGCATCATCTCTCCACGCTTTTCCGTCACTGCCGCACGCCATCGTCCGGCACTCCTCCCAGCCTACCGATCCGCTCCGCCCCCGGCGCCGCACTGGTCAGGGCGGCCGTCACCGCCGGGTAAGCTAGATTGGGACGGTTGGCGTCGGGAACTGGTCCACGCGGGTCAGATAGGTTCGTCCTGCCCGACCTCGAAGCCCCGCTCCCGCAGCGCCGCGCGCGTGCCGGGCTGGCGCAGCAGGGCCATCAGGCGCCGGACGGCGGGACGGTCCAGCCTGGCTCGGGGCACGACAAGGTCGAACTGCTCGGCCTGCAACGGCAGGAAGCCCAGGCCGTAGTCGCGGGCAACGGTCCGGATGGCGACGCCCCAATCCGCCCGGCCCTGCGCGACCGCCGCCGCCACGGCGTTGTGCGACCGCGCCTGGGCCGCATGGCCCGGCGGGCGCACGCCGCCCAGCAGCCGGTCAATCAGCACCCGCGTGCCGCTGCCGGCGTTGCGGTTGACCATCAGCGCGTCCAGGTCGGCCAGCGCCGCCGCGACCGCCATAGCGGCCTCCCTGCCTTCGAACCGGGGGTCGCCCACGCGGAACACCACGCCCTGCAACCGGCCATAGCCCGGCACCAGCGTCATCGCATCGGTGACGTAGGGCGCGTTGTAGATGCCGGTGTCCGGGTCCATCAGATGCACGCCCGCCACGTCGCACTCTCCCCGTGCGGCGGCGGCCAGGCCGCCCGTGCTGCCGACGGCGAGCGACTTCACGGCAAAGCCCTCCGCCTCCAGCAGCCCCACCAGCAGGTCCAGCCCGGCGCACTGGCTGCCGATCACCACCAGGTCCGCCGCCGGCACGCCATCGCCGATGAGCTGCACCTGCACCGGCGTCCCCGCAGCCACCGACTCCACGCCGGCCGGCACGGTGAAGAAACCGTCCGCCTGGGCGAAGCTGGTCACGGCGCCGGACCCCTTCGCGGTGGGGTAGGCCGCCAGCCCGCCGCCCGGCGCCTCGATCCCCGGCGCCTCGATCAGCGACACCATGACGTATTCCGTCCGCCCCCGCTCGGACCCGATCCGCAGCGGCAGGGTCGCGTCCACCACGCGCCGCCGCTCCGGCGGCAGCCCGGCAAAGGCGCGCAGCACCGGCGCCACGAACTCGTGGAAGGTGAAGATGGCCGAGGTCGGGAAGCCCGGCAGCACCGCCACGGGCTTGCCGTGCTGCACCGCCAGGCACAGCGGCTTGCCGGGCTTGAGCGCCACGCCATGCACGACGACTCCCGGCGCGTCCAGCCGCGCCACGGCCTGGTGCGCCAGGTCCCCGGCGCCCTTGGACGTGCCGCCGGACAGCAGCACCACGTCCCCGGCCGCCAGCGCCGCGTCCAGCGCCGTCGCCAGCGCCGCCGGGTCGTCCGGCACGATGCCGAGGCGCAGCGGTTCCCCGCCCATCTCCTCGACCGCGGCGGCCAGGATGGCGGCGTTGCTGTCATAGACCTGGCCCGGACGGATCGCGCCGCCGGGCGCCACAAGCTCGTCGCCGGTGGAGAGGATCGCCACGCGCGGCCGGCGCCAGACCTGGACCTCGCCCAGCCCGGCCGCGGCCAGCATCCCGATCTCCCGCGACGACAGCACCTTGCCGCGCCGGAGCACGGTCTCGCCCAGCCCCATGTCGGACCCGGCTGCGGCCACGAAGGCGCCGGGGGCGGCGGGGCGGCCGACCTCGACCGCAAGCGGCGGGCCGTCGCGCAACTCCGTCTGCTCGATCATCACCACGGCATCCGCCCCGCGCGGCACCATGCCGCCGGTGGCGATGGCGCTGGCCCGGCCGGCGGCCACGGCGTCCAGGGGCCGCACGCCGGGCGTCAGCACCTGCGGGTTCAGCAGCAGGACCGCCGGGGCGTCGTCCGTGGCGTCCGCCGTGTCCTCCGCACGCAGCGCGAAGCCGTCCACCCCGGCGCGGTCGAAGCCCGGCACGTCCACCGGCGCCAGCACGTCGGCCGCCAGCACCCGGCCGCGGGCCTGGACGAGCGGCACGGTCTCCGCGCCCAGCGGCGCCAGCGTCAGGTGGCGGCGGAACCGCACCTCCGCGTCGTCGCGGGATGCCACATCCAGGAACTGCTCCTGCTGCGCTGCGCGGCGGAGCGAGCCAGGGGCGGCGGTCAAGCCGGGCACTGCACGGTGACGGTGGCGCCGGCCGGATGGCCCTCCTGCCCCTCCGGCACGATCACCCAGCCGTCCGACAGCACGGCGCGGCCCAGCCCGCCGGTGTCCGCCGGGCCGAGCGGCGTGGCCCGGCCGTCCTGCAGCCGGACCCGAACCATGTCGGTGCAGCCGATGGCGGACGTGATCTTGCGCTCCAGCACAGCTTGCCGCTCCACATGGGACGGGCCGCTGCGCCCGCCCAGCCGCCGGATGGCCGGGCCGGCCAGCATCTCGTAAACCGATAGCGCCGACAATGGCGAGCCGGGCAGCAGCACCGCCGGCACGCCGCCAAGCCGCCCCAATCCTGCCGTGTGCCCTGGCCGGAAGGCGATGCCGTGCAGGTCCAGCGCCCCGCCCGCCGCCGCAAGGCGCTGCGGCATGTCGTCGTCCCCGCCGCAGCCAGTGCGCCCGGCCAGCAATACCAGGTCCGCCGCGCCTTGACGTGCATCCTCCATGACGGCAGCGGCGGCCAGGCCGCCATCGCGTGCCACCAGACTCTGCAGCAGTGGCGTCAGCACGTCCGGCCCGGACTTTGGCCCGGCGACGACCAGGGCGACGCGCGGACGCCGGACGGCCTCGACGGCGGGCACGCCCAGCAAGGCCAGCAGCGCCATCGCTTCCGGGCGCAAAGGGCCGGGCAGGGGCGCCGCGCCCTCCGCACCACGCCGCTCCACGCCGGCGCCGCGCGCAACAGGGGTCAAGGCTTCCAAGGCCGTCCTGCCCCGTATGCCGGCATGAGGCAGCACGGCGTCCGTGCCGGGCGGCATCGGCCCGCCGCTCGTGACCAGTGCGGCGCCGTGCAGCGGCAGCGGGGCATAGTCGCTGGCGCCCTCGGTCTCCGCGGCGCGCACGGCGTAGCCATCCAGGCAGGCTCGGTCCGCAAGGGGCCAAGGGCTGCCATCCGGCACCACCGCCAGCACCCGGCCCAGCGCGTCCTGCACCGGGATGGTCTCGGCCGGCAGGGCGGCGGCGTTCGCCTCGATCCAGGCCAGCGCCGCAGCCAGCGGCGCAAGGCTGCCGAAGCCCACCAGGCGCACGTCCGCAAGCGTCACGGCGCAGGTTCCGCGTCCCCGGCGCCGTGCAGGGCCTCGGTGATGATGTCCCGCTTGTTCTGCAGGTGCCGGGCCAGCAGCGGGCCGAGCGCCGCGCCGTCCCGCCGGGTCAGCGCACCCAGGATGGCGTCGTGCTCGTCCATCGCGGCCTGCCAGCGGTCCGGGCGGATGCGGTTGCTCATGTAGCGAGCGCGGGTGATGCGCCCGGCCAGCCCGGCATGGGTCGCCATCAGCACGGGGTTGCCGGCGGTGCGCATGATGGCGGCGTGTATCGCCTGGTTCAGCGCGAAGTAGCCCGGCAGTTCGCCGCGCAGGAAATGGGCGTACATGCGGTAGTGCAGGCCCTGGACCTCTGCCAGCTCCGCCGGGCCGATCCGTTGGCAGGCCAGGCGCCCGCCCTCTGCCTCCAGGGCGGCAATGACCTCGAACAGGTGGACCAGGTGCTCCTCGTCCAGCGTCGCTACCCGGGCGCCGCGGTTGGGCAGCAGCTCGACCAGGCCCTCGGCGGCCAGCACCTTCAGGCACTCGCGCAGCGGCGTGCGGGACACCTTGAAGCGGGCGCACAACTCCCGCTCCGGCACGCGGGCGCCGGGCAGCAGGTCGCCCTCGTTGATGAGGATACGCAGGCCGTCCAGCAGCCCTTCGTGCAGGGACGGCGGCGCGGCGGGGAAGGCGTGGACGACGTTGCTGGCGATGGCTTGGGTCATCGCTTCGCAGCATAGCGCAGGCCCGGATGCGTGCAAACCTTGGCGGGGCAAATCAGCTTGCGCCAGGATAGCCGCCATGCCATGACGGTTTTGCATTCATTTTCTTGCATTTTCGGGAGGACGCGATGGCGTTCAAGAGCGGCCGGCACTTCCTGCAGATCCCCGGTCCCAGCAACGTCCCCGACCGCATCCTGCGCGCCATTGACCGCCCGACCATAGACCACCGCGGGCCGGAGTTCGCCCGGCTGGGCAAGGCGGTCCTTGCCGGAATGCAGACAGTGTTCGGCACCGCGGGCACCGTCGTCATCTTCCCGGCGTCCGGCACCGGCGCCTGGGAGGCCGCCATCGTCAACGCGCTGTCCCACGGGGACCGGGTGCTGATGTATGAGACCGGGCACTTCGCGACGCTGTGGCGCGCGATGGCCGGGCGCTTCGGCCTGCAGGTGGACTGGGTGCCCGGCGACTGGCGCCGCGGCGTGGACCTGGCCGACGTGGAGGCCCGGTTGCGCGCCGACGCGGGCCGCGCGATCAAGGCCGTCATGGTCGTCCACAACGAGACCAGCACAGGCGTCACCAGCCGCATCCCGGAGGTGCGCGCCGCCATGGACCGCGCCGGCCACCCGGCGCTGCTGATGGTGGACACCATTTCCTCCCTTGGGTCCATGGACTACCAGCATGACGCCTGGGGCGTGGACGTTACGGTGTCCGGCTCGCAAAAGGGGCTGATGCTGCCGCCGGGGCTGAGCTTCAACGCCGTGTCGGCGAAGGCGCTGGCCGTGGCGGAGACGGGCGGGATGCCGCGGTCATACTGGGACTGGCGGGACATGCTGGCACCGAACGCGATGGGCTACTTTCCCTACACGCCCAGCACCAACCTGCTGTATGGGCTGGAGGAGGCCATCGCCATGCTGATGGAGGAAGGGCTGCCGCAGGTGTTCGCCCGCCATGCCCGCCATGCCGCGGCGGCCCGCGCCGCCGTGCGCGGCTGGGGGCTGGAAATCTTGTGCCAGGATGCGCGCGAGCATTCCAGCATCCTGACCGCCGTGCTGATGCCGGACGGGCACGACGCCGACCACCTGCGGGCGGTGATCCTCGACGCATACGATATGTCGCTGGGACAGGGGCTTGCGAAGGTGAAGGGCCGGGTGTTCCGCATCGGGCACCTCGGCCACTTCAACGACCTGCAACTGCTGGGCACCCTGGGCGGGGTGGAGATGGGGCTGCACGCGGCGGGCGTCCCGCACCGGCAGGGCGGCGTCGCGGCGGCGATGGACGTGCTGGCCGGGCGGACGGCGAACGAGGCCCAGAAGGCGGCGTGACATGACGGCCTGACCGGACCCGCAAGAGGTCCGGGCAAAACGGGAGGACGACCATGAGAGTCCGTCGCTTGACGCCCAGCGGCAACGTGCTGCTGCTGCTGTGCCTGATGTACTTCATCACCTACGTGGACCGCGTGAACGTCAGCACCGCCGCAGCGGCGTTCAAGGCGGACCTGGGGCTGAGCAACACGCAGCTCGGCTTCGTGTTCTCGGCCTTCGCCTATCCCTATTTGATCTGCCAGGTGATCGGCGGCTGGTTCGGCGACCGTTTCGGCGCGCGGCGCACCCTGGTCGTCTGTGGGCTGATCTGGTCGGTGGCGACCATCCTGACCGGCCTGGTCGGCGGCCTATGGACGCTGGTTGCGGCCCGGATGCTGCTGGGCCTGGGGGAGGGCGCGACCTTCCCGACCGCCACGCGCGCCATGTCCACCTGGCTGCCCGGCGGCAAGTCCGGCTGGGCGCAGGGCATCACCCACGCCGCGGCGCGGCTGGGCAACGCCATCACCCCGCCGGCCGTGGTGGTGCTGATCGCGCTCGTGTCCTGGCGCGGCTCGTTCATCATCATGGGGCTGATCAGCCTGGTCTGGGTCGCGGTGTGGGCCTGGTACTACCGCGACGACCCGCGCACCCATCCCGCCGTGACCGGGGCGGACCTGGAGCGTATGCCGCCGCCCCGCACCGTAGCGGCGCAGCGCGGCCCGACGCCATGGGGGCCGCTGCTGCGGCGCATGGCGCCGGTGACGTTCGTTTATTTCTGCTACGGCTGGACCCTGTGGACGTTCCTGACCTGGGTGCCGCAGTTCATGCTGAACGCCTACAAGCTGAACCTCAAGGATTCCGCGCTGTTCGCCATGCTGGTGTTCGGTGGCGGGGTGGTCGGCGATGCGCTGGGCGGTTGGCTGTCGGACTACATCCTGCGGCGGACCGGCTCCCTGGTGCGGGCGCGGCGAGACCTGGTGATCTTCGGCATGGTCGGCTCGCTCGTTTGCTCCGCGCCCATCCTGTTCATCACCGACCCGATGATGGCGGCGCTGGCGCTCGGGGGCGCGTTCTTCTTCGCCGAGCTGACCATCGGGCCGATGTGGGCCATTCCCATGGACATCGCCCCGGCCCATTCCGGCACCGCGAGCGGGCTGATGAACAGCGGCTCGGCCCTGGCGGCGATCCTCTCGCCGGTGGTGTTCGGCAAGATCATCGATCTCACTGGCAACTGGTCGCTGCCGTTCTGGGGCACGATGGCGCTGCTGCTGGTCGGCACCGTCGCCGCGTTCTGGATGCGCCCTGACCGCACCTTCGCCGCCGACGCCGCGGCGCCACCCCGGGGAGTGCCGACCATTGCCTGATGGACTCCATGCCGCGCCGGGCCGCACGCCTGGACAGCCGCCCCTGGGCGATCCGCGCCTGGCGCAGCGGCTGCGCCGGGAGGTGGACGGCGACGTGCTGTTCGGCCGCGCCGACCGGGGCCGCTATGCGACCGACGCCTCGATCTACCAAATAGAGCCGGTCGGCGTCGTCGTGCCGCGCACCGTGGACGGCGCCGCGGCGGCCCTGGCCATAGCGCGGGAGCATGGCGTCCCCGTGCTGCCGCGCGGCGGCGGCACCAGCCAGTGCGGGCAGACCGTCAACCGCGCGCTGGTGATTGACTGCACCAAGCACCTGCGCCGGGTGGTGGGCGTGGACAGGGATGCCCGCACGGCAGTCGTCGAGCCTGGCCTTGTGCTGTCGCACCTGAACGAGGCGCTCAAGCCGCACGGGCTGTTTTTCCCCGTGGACCCCAGCACCAACGCCCGCTGCACCCTGGGCGGCATGGCGGGCAACAACTCCTGCGGGTCCAAGAGCATCCGCTACGGCCTGATGGCCGACAACGTGCGGGCAATTGACGCCATCCTGGCCGACGGCACCCGGCACCGCTTCGGCCCCCTCCCGGACATGCCCGGCGCGAACGTGCCCGCGCCCATCGCCGCGCTGATCGGCCGCCTGCGCGCCCTGGGCGCCGCGGAGGCGGAGGAGATCGCCGCGCGCTTCCCGCAGCAGTTGCGCCGGGTCGGCGGCTACAACATCGAGGTGCTGACCCCCGCTGCCCGGCAGCAGGGGCGCGAGAACCTGGCGCGGCTGCTGGTGGGGTCGGAGGGCACGCTCGCCTTCTCCGCCGCGCTGCACCTGCAGTTGCAGCCGGTGCTGCCGCGCAAGGTGCTGGGCATCTGCCAGTTCCCGACCTTCCGCGCCGCCATGGAGGCGTCCCGTCACCTGGTCACGCTGGGGCCGGAGGCGGTCGAGCTGGTGGACCGCACGATGATGGACCTGGGCCGCGGCATCCCGATTTACGCCCCCACCATAGACCGCATGGTGCAGGGCCGGCCCGACAGCCTGCTCATCGTCGAGTTCCACGGCCACGACGACGGCCCGTTGCTGGCCAAGCTGGCGGACCTCGACGCCATGATGGCCGACCTCGGCTGGCCCGGCAGCGTCGTCCGCGCCACCGACCCCCAGTTCCAGGCCGCCATCGCGGAGGTGCGGGAGGCCGGGCTGAACATCATGATGTCCATGAAGGGCGACGGGAAGCCCGTGTCCTTCATCGAGGACTGCGCCGTGGGCCTGGACGACCTCGCGGACTACACCGAGCGCCTCAACGACGTATTCGCCCGGCATGGCACCAGGGGCACCTGGTACGCCCATGCCAGCGTCGGCTGCCTGCACGTCCGCCCCGTCCTGAATATGAAGGACCCGGCAGATGTCCGTACCATGCGCGCCGTCGCGGAGGAATGTTTTGCCCTGGTGCGGGAGTACAAGGGGTCGCACAGCGGCGAGCATGGCGACGGCATCGTCCGCAGCGAGTTCCACGAGGGCATGTTCGGCCCGCGCATCGTCCGCGCGTTCGAGGCGGTGAAGGACGCCTTCGACCCCGGCGCCGTGCTGAACCCGAATCGCGTCGTGCGCCCGCCGCGCATGGATGACCGCGGCCTGTTCCGGTATGCGCCGGATTACGCCGCCGATCCCGGCTTCAAGCCCGCGCTGGACTGGTCGGCCTATCCCGGCCCGCAGGGCGGGATGCTGTCCGCGGTCGAGATGTGCAACAACAACGGCACCTGCCGCAAGTTCGACGCCGGCAGCATGTGCCCGAGCTACCGCGTCACGCGGGACGAGGAGCACCTGACGCGGGGCCGGGCCAACACGCTGCGCCTGGCCTTGACGGGGCAGTTGGGCGCGGATGCGATGGCTGGTGACGACGTGGCTGCGGCGCTGCATCTGTGCGTGTCGTGCAAGGCGTGCCGGCGCGAGTGCCCGACCGGCGTGGATATGGCCAAGATGAAGGTCGAGGCCCTGGCCGCCCGCGCCGCCCGGCACGGCGTTCCCGCCCGCGCCCGGCTGGTGGCGGAGCTGCCGCGCCTGGCCCGCTTCGCGTCCCGCATGGCGCCGCTGGCCAACCTGCGGAACCGGGTCGGGCTGCTGCGGCGCTTGGGCGCGCGGATCGGACTGGCGCCGGAGCGCCCCTTGCCAGCCTGGAGCCGCGACCCGTTCCGGGACGGCGAGGCTGCGGCCCCGCCCGCGCCACGCGGCGATGTGCTGCTGCTGGCCGACACCTTCAACCGCTACTTTGAGCCGGAGAACCTGCGCGCCGCCGTGCGCGTGCTGCTGGCCGCCGGGTTCCGGGCGGTGCTGCCGGCGGCGCCGGGCCGTCCGCTGTGCTGCGGGCGCACCTACCTGTCCGCTGGCATGGTGGACCGTGCCCGGCAGGAGGCCGCGCGCACCCTGCAGGCGCTGGCCGGTCCGCTGCCGGTCGTGGGGCTGGAACCATCGTGCCTGCTGACGCTTCGCGACGAGTTCGCCTCCCTGCTGCCCGGCACGGCGGCGGATGCGCTGTCCAGCCGGGCGCTACTGCTCAGCGAGTTCCTGGCGAAGGTGGATGCGAGACTGGACCTGCACCCTGTCGCGCCGCGGGCGCATGTGCATGGCCATTGCCACCAGAAGGCGTTCGGCGCCTTCCCGGACGCCGTTGCGGCGCTGCGCCGGGTGCCGGGGCTGGACGTGCAGCCGATCAAGTCGTCCTGCTGCGGCATGGCGGGGGCGTTCGGCTACCAGTCCGAAACGCAGGAGGCATCGCGCGCCATGGCGGAGGCCGGGCTGCTGCCGGCGGTGCGCGCGGCGGCGGCGGACGACCTGATCGTGGCGGACGGCACCTCCTGCCGCCACCAGATCGCGGACCTGTCCGGACGCCGGACGGTGCATTCGGTCCAGGTGCTGGACATGGCCTTGCGGGACCGCGCCGGGCGCTGATGCGGCCCTCCCGGCGCCGCCGGGTTCAGCCCAGCCCGCCGAGCCGCTCCGCCAGCAGCGCGATGCGGTCCGCGTCGGCCCCGGCGAAGGCCAGGCGCAAGTGCCCGTCCTGGCCGGGGCCGAAGGCGGAGCCGGGCAGGCATAGCACGCCGCGCTCCAGGGCCAGCCGCTCGGCCACCTGCGCGGAAGTGACGCCAGGGAACGGATGGCGGACATAGGCGAAGTAGGCGCCCAGCGCATCGGCTTCCCAGCCCGGCAGGCGGGCCAGGGTGACGCGCATGGCGTCGGCGCGGGCGTTCACCTCCACCCGCTGCGCCGCGCGCCAGTCCGCCAGCGCCGGGATCGCCCAGGCCATCGCCGCCTGCGCGGTGCGGCCGGGGCAGACGTGCAGGCAGTCCAGCACCTTGTAGAACTGCTGCATCAGCGACGCGTCCGCCATGACGGCGCCCAGGCGGTGGCCGGGGATCGCGAACGACTTGCTGAAGCTGTAGAGGCCGATGACCCGACGGGACCAGTCGGGGTCCGCGAACAGGTCGTGCCCGCGGGGCTGCCCGGTGGGCAGCAGGTCCCGGTAGGTCTCGTCCAGCACCAGCCACACGCCCCGGCGGCGGCACAGGGCCTGGAAGGCGGCGATGGTCCCGGGCGGATAGACGGCGCCGGTGGGGTTGTTGGGGGTGATCAGCACCAGGGCGCGGGTGCGGCCATCCAGCAGGGCCTCGGCCGCGTCGGGGTCCGGCACGAAGCCGTCGGCGGCGCTGCATGGCAGCGGCACGGCCTCGATGCCCAGCATGTCCAGCGTCATCTTGTGGTTCCAGTACCAGGGGGCGGGCAGCACCACCCGGTCCCCGCGCTGGGCGACCGCCATCATGGCGAGGGTGAACGCCTGGTTGCAGCCGGCGGTGATGGCCACCTGGTCCGCGCCAACATGCCCGGCGTGGGACGCCGACACCCATGCGGCATAGGCTTCGCGCAGGGCGGCGTCGCCGATGATGGAGCCGTAGCGGGCGTTGTCGGCGCGGCCGGCTTCGTGGGACAGGCGAGCCAGCAGTTCGGGCGCGGGTGGGTGGCCTGGGGCGGCCTGGCACATGTCCACCATCGGGCCTGCCGCGCCGTCGTAGCGGGCGGCCCAGGCATGGACCTCGGGAATGGGCGGGCTGCCGGTGTCCAGCAGCAGTGGGTTCATGGACGGGGCGGGGTGGGTGAGCATGGGCCGGGGACCTCGGACACGGGTGGTTCCTAACTGGAAGCGGGTGCGGCAGGCGGAAGTTGCCGGACGGCTGGGAGCACCAGTTTTTGATCGGGGCTTCCTGCTCCCTCTCCCCCGGGAGAGGGCCGGGGTGAGGGGGGTCCTGGCTGCGGAGCGGTGAACCGCTGGTGCTGGCGGCGCACGGCCCTGCTTGGCACGGACCGCGCCTCAAGACCTCCTCACCCCCGGGCCGTTGCTGGACGCGGCGCTGATCGGCGCGACACGCAAGCTGGGGCGGAGGTGGTGCCTTACGAGACGGCCATCGGCATGGCCCGTGCGCTCGGGATGCACGATGCCGCGGCGTTGCTGGTGCGGACGCGGGAGGAGGAAGCGGCGATGGACGCCACCTTGCAGGCGCTGCTGGTGGCGACACTGGGCGGGGTGGCCGTGACCTGACGGCACCGAGCCAAGGCCGAGCTTCAGGCTCATGGACAGGGTTGGTGCGCAGGGTGTCCTTCGGCTGCCGAGCTGCTCGTTCAGACCAGGTGCGTTATGTGATGTTGCACTGCACAATAACACTTGCCCAGTGGTGGAGACGGGCCTATACCGGCGATGTTGCATTGCAACATAACCGGGGCGAGGCCTCGGTCTTCCCGGAGGAACACACATGCCCAGCACCAGCTTTCCCGCAGCCGCCGACGCCTTCTCTTTCGACCGCACGATTTCCGACATGAAGCAGGGTGTCGCGTCCGCCACCAGCGCCCAGACCGACGTGACGGCTAAGGCGACGCAGGCCGGCAAGGACTTCGCCGCGTTCAGCCAGGGCAACATGGAGGCCTTCGCGCAAGCCGGCCAGGTGTTCGCCGCCGGGTCGCAGGACCTATTCCGCCAGATCACCGAAGCCAGCCAGGCTGCGATGCACGAGATGCTGGCGGGCGTGCGCGCCATTGCCGCCGCCAAGACGCCCAAGGCGATGATTGAGCTGCAGGCTAACCTCGCCCGCAGCTCCGCCATCCAGTCCATCACCGAAGGTGCCCGCATCGCCCAGTCCGGCGTTGACCTGGCCGAGCGCGTGTCCGCCCCGCTGCTGGCCCGCACGGTTGCCGCCGCCGAGATGGCAACGACCCACCGCGCCTGATGCGGCCTGGCCGGACCGCAAGGCCCGGCCGGCGCTTGCCTGTTTGGTGGAGCATGGCCGCACCAGGGTGAGCCGCCTGGTGACGGACATGCCGGCAAAGGCTGGAGCGTGATGGGGGCATCACCTGCCCCCATCATTTTTCTAGGCCGGCGTGTCCGGCTTGGCATCCGTGCCGGCGTCCGCAGCGCCGGGTTCCGGCGCCCACTCATCGGCGATTAGCGCCTGTTCGCCGCTCACCTGGTTTACGTCCTCCTTGGACGGGGGCGGAGAGATATACGGCTTGCGCTCCGGCGGGGCTGGCGGCGTCGTGGTCATGATGGCGTCCCGTTGCTGTCTGCACCCAAAACGCCCGGCGCCGCATCCGGCTGCACCCGATCAAGCGCCCAGATCGCGAAAGCCTGCACCAGCGCAGGCTCCTTCAGGTAGTCGAAGCGGCCCGACGCGCCGCCGTGCCCGGCCTCCATGTTGATCCGCAGCAGGATCGGCGCGTCACCCGTCGAGCAGTCCCGCAGCCGCGCCACCCACTTCGCCGGCTCCCAGTAGGTCACACGCGGGTCGGACAGCCCGCCCAACGCCAGCACCGCAGGGTAGGGCCGCGGGCCGACCTGGTCGTAGGGCGAGTAGGATGCGATCAGGTCGTAGGCCGCCGGGTCCTGCAGGGGGTTGCCCCATTCCGGCCACTCCGGCGGGGTCAGCGGCAGGCTGGCGTCGGACATGGTGTTCAGCACGTCCACGAACGGCACCGCCGCCGCGACCCCGGCCCACAGGTCCGGCCGCATGTTCAGCACCGCGCCCATCAGCAGGCCGCCGGCGGACCCGCCATGCGCCACCATGCGTCCGGCACGGCCATAGCCCTGCGCCGCAAGGTGCTCGGCGGCGGCGATGAAGTCGGTGAACGTGTTGGGCTTGTGCGTCCCGCGCCCGTCCAGGAACCAGCCCCAGCCCTTCTCGGACCCGCCGCGTACGTGCGCCGTGGCCCAGACCCAGCCACGGTCCACCAGGCTGAGCTGCCGGGTCGAGAAGCTCGGCTGCATCGGGATGCTATACGCGCCGTAGCCGTACAGCAGCACCGGCGCCGTGCCGTCCAGCGGCGTGCCGCGGCGCATCAGTGCCGTTATAGGCACCTGCGCGCCGTCCGGCGCCGTGGCGAACAGGCGGCGGGTGACATACAGCGCCGGGTCGTGCCCGGACGGCACCACCTGCGTCTTGCGGAGCGTGCGCCCGCCCGTCAGCAGGTCCAGGTCCCAGCGCTGCCGCGGCTGCGTCGGGCTTTCATAGATGTAGGGCAGCGTCGCCGTGTCCCACTCCAACCGCGGCCCGAGGCCAAGCAGGTAGGCTTCCTCCTCCACCGCCAGCACGCTTTCCGTGCCGTCCCGCGCGGTGATGACCAGGCGGTTGTTGGCGTCCACCCGCTCGATCCGCACCAGATGGCCCATGGTGGCCGACGTGGCGACGATGTAGCGGCCGGGCCGGTGCGGCACCCAGTCCGCCCAGTTGGCGCGGCCAGGGTCGTCCCCAAGGTGGTCCAAGGGCGCGCGCGCCAGCTTGAAGTCGGTCGCGCCATCGGCGTTGGTGCGTATGATGAAAGCGCCGTCCCAGTGCTCGACATCGTATTTCACGCCTGGGTCGCGCCGGGCCGGCACGCGGGGCGGCGCGTCTGGCTGCGCGGCTGGCACCAGCCAGGCTTCGCTGGTCTCCTGGTTGCCGCAGCCGATCACGATCCATTCGCGCGACGACGTGACGCCGACGCTCAGGAAAAAACCCTCGTCCGGCTCGTCATAGACAACCACATCGTCTGCCTCGCCGACCCGGCGCCGCAGCACGCGGCGGGGACGCCCGTTGTCGTCCCGGAACACCCAGAACAGGAACCGGGAGCAGGGCGAGATTACGAACGACCCGGTGCTGCTTTCCACCGCCGGGCCGGCCTCGGCGCCGGTCGCGATGTCGCGCAGGCGGATGCGATAGACCTCCGACCCCTGCGTGTCCTCCGCCCAGGCGAACAGCGCGTGGTCGTCGCTATGCCCGGCGCCGGCCAGGCGGAAGTAGGCATGGCCCTGCGCCATCGCCTCCACGTCCAGCAGCACCTGCTCGCCCTCCGCGTCGCCGCGGGGACGGCGGGCGTGGACCGGATGCTGCGCCCCGGCGGCGATGCGGTCGTAATACTCCCACGGCCCATCCGGCAGCGGGACGGAGCTGTCCTCCTCCTGGATGCGCCCGCGCATCTCGGCCAGGATCGTGGCCTGCAACGCCGCCGTGGGCGCCAGGACGGCGTCGGTGTAGGCGTTCTCGGCCTGCAAGTGCTCCCGTATGTCGGCACGCAGGACGGCGGGGTCGCGCAGCACGCGCTGCCAATCGTCATCGCGCATCCAGGCATAGTCATCGGTGCGGACGCGGCCAAGCTGCTCGATGCGGACGGTGTGCTTTGGGGCGTGGGGCGGAAGGGGTTGCATGGCTCCGACCATAGCCACCCCGTCCGCCGCGGCAAGGCGCCGCGGGGGCGTCAGCGCATCAGTGAAGGCTTCGCCCGCGCCGGGTCAGGATGAAGCGCACGGGCCGGTCCGGCTGCGTGGTGACGAAGCCGCGCGGGATGACGGTGCCGCGCCCGAAGAACTCCAGCCGGAACGCCCGCATCAGGCGGGCCAGGACGATGACGGCCTCCGTCAGGGCGAACTGCGCGCCGACGCAGATGCGCGGCCCCGCGCCGAACGGCATGTATGCATAGCGCGGCGGCACCGGCGCACCCGGCAGGAAGCGCGAGGGGTCGAACCTGTCCGGGTCCGTCCATAGCTTGCGGTGCCGGTGCAGCACCCAGGGCGACATGCTGACCACGGTGCCGGCGGCGATCTTGCGGCCGGCAACCTCGTCCGGCGCCAGGGCCTCGCGCACGATCAGGAACGCCGGCGGATACAGGCGCAGCGTCTCGTCTATGAAGGCGCGGGTATAGGGAAGCTGGCGCACCGACGCCGCGGCGCCGTCCGGCGACAGGTCGGCGGCGTCCGCCTCCTCCGCCATGCGCGCGGCATGGTCCGGATACAGCGCCGCCAGGTAGCAGGCCCAGAACAGCGTGACGGCCGTGGTCTCGTGCCCGGCCAGGATCATCGTTGCGACCTCATCGCGCAACTGCGCGCGGTTGAAGCCCTCGCCGGTCTCGGGATCGCGGGCGGCGGCCAGCAGGTCGAACAGGTCGCGCGGGGCATCGTCCGTCCGCGCCTGCCGCTCGCGCGCGTCAATCACCCGGTCCATGAAACGCAGCCAGTCCTTGCGGAAGCCCGCGCGCCCGCGGTCCAGCGGAGACTGCATCGTGCCCGGCAGCAGCAGGTCCAGGAACCCGGGCTGAGCGTAGCTCCGGGCGTAGCGCAGCAGCATCGCGCGCATCTCCTTGCCGAAACCCGCCATCTCCAGCGAGAACATGGACTGGCCGGCGATGCTCAGCGCCAGGTGCTGCAATCGCGGCAGCAGCTCTATTGGCCGGCCGGTGCCGCGGGCCAGCACGGCCTCCTCGGCCGTGGACGCCGCCACGATGTACCGGGCCAGGACGGGCATGATGCGCGGGGCCATGCTGGGGGCAATGGTGCGGCGCTGGTGGCGCCAAGCCTTGCCCTCCGCCAGGAACAGCCCGTCGCCCAGCACGGGCTGCAGCACACGGCGGGCGCCGATGTTGCGACCGTAGTTCTCGTGGTTGTCCACCAGGATGTGTCGTATGGCGTCGGCGTCGTTCAACATCAATTGCTCGCGGCCCAGGAAGCGGCCCGGCAGCACGCCCAACTCGTAGGCGGCAGGCCCCCAAAGCTCCAGCGGGTTGCGCCGCAGCACGAGGAATCCCTCGAATTGCGTGCGCTGCCGGGGGCTTACCGGCGGCTTGGGCGGCAGGGGGCGGGCGGGGGCGCCAGGGACGTCGGTAGCGAATGATCCATCCATCGCCGCGATATGGTGCGGGACGCCGAAGGGTCCAGCCGTGCCCCGACGCAGCCCTCGCGCCCCTGGGCCGGCGGGATCAGCGCGCTGGCGGGATCAGCGCGGTGCCGGGGACGAGTTGGCGCTGCCGGTGGCTGCACGCGGCGCCCCGGTGCCGAACAGGCCGCCGAAAGTGGACATCGCGCCGCGCGACGCCGGCACGGCCTGGTGCGGCACGACGCCCTCCACGGCGCCGCCCTGCCCGACTGTGGCCGGGGTGCCCGGCGCGATGTTCAGGGTGCGCCGGCGCGGGGGCGCATCGGCGGCGAGCGCGGCGGTTGCGGTCAGGCCGGCGATAAGGGCCAGGGCGAGCGTCAAGGCAGGGCGGGTGTTCATGGCATCCCTCTCGTGCAGGTGTCAGCCCGGCAACGCCGATGCCGCCGCGGGGTTCCGGCGCGGGGTTGGCGGCTTGGCGCCGCGGATGCTTTCATCCTCCTGCAACCCGGCTGGAGGCTGCCATGCGACCCCTTTCCGAGGACGTGCTGATCGTCGTGGACGTGCAGGCCGACTTCCTGCCCGGCGGTGCGCTGGCGGTGCCGGACGGGGACGCGGTGATCGGCCCCATCAACCGGCTCGGCACCCTGTTCCGCCATGTCGTGCTGACGCAGGACTGGCACCCGCCGGGCCATGTCTCGTTTGCTGCCAGCCATCCCGGGCGGGCACCGTTCGAAGAGATCGAGCTGCCCTATGGCCGGCAGGTGCTGTGGCCGGTGCATTGCGTCCAGGGCACCCCGGGCGCGGCATTGGCCGCCGGGCTGGACCTGCCGCGGGCGGAGCTGGTGCTCCGCAAGGGCTGCCGCGGCGACGTGGATAGCTACTCCGCGTTCATGGAGGCCGACCGGCGGACGCAAACGGGCCTGGCGGGATACCTGCGGGAGCGCGGGGCAGGGCGCGTGTTCCTGGCGGGCCTGGCCACTGACTTCTGCGTCGGATGGAGCGCGCAGGACGCCCGCGCGGCGGGGTTCGAGACCTATGTGATCGAGGATGCGTGCCGGGGGATTGATGCCGCCGGGTCGCTGGACCGCGCCTGGGCGGCGATGGCGCTGGCCGGGGCCGGGCGGATCGGCATGGCGGCGCTGCTCGGCGGATAGCGGCTGCGGTCCGCTGGGACAGGGTTGAAGACCATGGCTGGCGCTTGTCGGCCAACGCGGCTGTGAACCGGGCAGGGCGGAGCGAGGCGCCTTCCGCCACGGTGCAGTGCCGGCCCAAGGCGGGAGGCGCCTCGCTCCGCCCTACGAGAGGCCGGACGGAGGCTCGCGGCGACTGGGCCAGGCGGTTTCAGCCAGCCCCGGCGCGTCCGCCAGCCCGTCCAGGATCGGGCAGTCCAGGCGGGCGTCGCCGCCGCAGCGGTCGGCGAGGTGGCGGAGCGCGCGGCTCATCTCCGCGATGGCCTGCGCCTTTTTCTCAAGCGCCGCGGCATAGGCCAGCGCCAGGCGCTTCACGTCGCCGCTGGCCCGGCGCCCGTCCTGCCACAGCGCCAGCAGCTCGCGAAGGTGATCTGGCAGCCTTGGCACCTTTCGGAGAAGGCGCTTCCGCCATTGAGCAGGTTGCGAACCAGCCATCGTTGTTTGATGGAAGCGGTCGCTGGCGTCAGCTTCGAGCATCTTCGGGCGCCGCCAACGTCCGAGGAGGTCAATGCCGCGCCGCCCTTTCCAGACAGGCCGTGCCGCGTCGGCCTGGCCCATATGTTCCAGTATGCTGACTCGGTTCAGGCATTGTTTACCAATGCCGGCGCAAGGTGCGGCACGGACAGGAGGTTCGTGCCATGAGCAATACAGCCGGGGATGCGACGGCATCCGGCAAGGTTCTGACGCAGGCGGAGATAGACGCGCTGCTGGGCTACGGCGACGGACCCGGCGGCGGCGGCGATCAGTCCGGGATGCAGCGCATCATCAACGCCGGGCTGGTCAGCTACGAGCGCCTGCCGATGCTGGAGATTGTGGTGGACCGCCTGGTCCGCATCATGAGCACCAGCCTGCGCAACTTCACGAGCGACAACGTGGAGGTCGGCATAGACAACATCGTCTCGCTGCGCTTCGGCGACTACCTGAACAGCATCCCGATGCCGGCCATGCTGGCGGTGTTCAAGGTCGAGGAGTGGGACAACTACGGCCTGATGGTCGTGGACTCCGCGCTCATCTACTCCATCATAGACGTGCTGCTGGGCGGGCGCCGCGGCACGGCGGCCATGCGCATCGAGGGCCGGCCCTACACCACCATCGAGCGCAACCTGGTCGAGCGGCTGATCCGCCTGGTGCTGCACGACATGACCGCCAGCTTCGAGCCGCTGACCCCGGTGACGTTCCGCTTCGAGCGGCTGGAGGTCAACCCACGCTTCGCCATCATCTCGCGCGTGTCCAACGCTGCCGTGCTGGTGCGCCTGCGCATAGACATGGACGACCGCGGCGGCCGGCTGGAGATGCTGCTGCCCTACGCCACGCTGGAGCCGGTGCGCGAGCTGCTGCTGCAGCAGTTCATGGGGGAGCGCTTCGGCCGCGACAGCATCTGGGAGACCCACCTGGCCGAGCAGCTCTGGGACACCGAGGTGGACCTGGACGTGGTGCTGGACGAGCAGGTGATGCGGCTGTCGGACGTGATGGCGCTGCAGGTCGGCGACCGCATCATGCTGGGCGCCGCCGCCGGCAGCCCGGTGCGGGTGCGCTGCGGCGCGGTGCCGCTGTTCGAGGCGCGCGTGGGCCGGCGCAAGGACCGCGTGGCGATCCGGATAGACCGGGAGTGCAGCCGGCCGGCCCGGCCCGGGCGCGCGGAGCTTGCGGCCCCCGCTTGATCCGGCCCGCTTGACCCAGCCCGCTTGACCCAAGCCGCGCCAGCCCGGAAGGTCGGTGCGATGAACGACGTCCCGAAGCAGATGCGCCCGAAGCGGATGCGATTGATGGCGTTCGACATGAACACCGTCGGCCATATCCAGCAGGGCCTGTGGACCCATCCGCGGGACCGCTCCGTTGAGTACCGCACCCTGGACCACTGGACCGCCCTCGCGCGGACGCTGGAGCGCGGGCTGTTCGACGGCCTGTTCCTGGCGGACGTGCTGGGGGTGTACGACGTGCACGGCGGCTCGCCCGGCCCGGCGCTGCGCCACGGCGTGCAGGTGCCGGTGAACGACCCCCTGATGCTGGTCCCCGCCATGGCCGCCGCGACCCGGCACCTCGGCTTCGGCGTCACGGTCAACCCCAGCTACGACCCGCCTTTCCCCTTCGCCCGGCGCATGTCCACGCTGGACCACCTGACCGGCGGGCGCATCGGCTGGAACATCGTGACGGGCTACCTGGACAGCGCCGCCCGCGCGATGGGGCTGGACCGGCAGGTGGCGCATGACGACCGCTACGACGTGGCGGACGACTACATGCAGGTCGTCTATAAGCTATGGGAGGGAAGCTGGGCCGATGACGCCGTGCGGGCGGACCGCGCCGCCGGGGTGTATGCCGACCCGGCGCGCGTCCGCGCGGTGCATCACGATGGTCCGCACTACCGCATGGACGCCGTGCATCTGGCCGAGCCGTCGCCGCAGCGGACGCCGGTGCTGTTCCAGGCGGGGTCGTCAGGCCGGGGCAAGCGGTTCGCCGCAAGCCATGCCGAGTGCGTGTTCCTGAACGGGCAGGCTGTGCCCGCCCTGCGCGCCATCGTGGACGACGTGCGGGCCGGTGCCATCGCGGCTGGGCGGTTGCCCGGGGACGTGCTGGCCTTCGTGGGCGCAACGCTCGTGATCGCGGAGACGGATGCGCTGGCCCAGGCGAAGCTGGCCGATTTGCGCCGCTATGCGTCAGGGGAGGGCGCGCTGGTCCATGCCTCCGCCAGCATGGGCATAGACCTGGCCGCCTATGGCATGGACGAGCCGATCCAGGTCGTGGAGACGCAGGCCATACGCTCCAACCTGGAGGCCGTCGCCCGCAGCGCCCCGGTGATGACCAAGCGCAAGCTGCTGGACCGCATGGTGCTGGGCAGCCGCCAGGCACCCATCGTCGGGTCGCCCGCGACTGTCGCCGATGCGTTGCAGGCGTTGACGGACGGCGCAGGGGTGGACGGGTTCATCCTGTCCCGCACCATCGTGCCCGACTGCGTGACCGACGTGGTGGACCTGCTGGTGCCCGAGCTGCAACGGCGCGGCGCCTACAAGGAGGCGTATGCGCCGGGCACGCTGCGCGGCAAGCTGTTCGGGCGGGACCGCCTGCCGGGGACACATCCGGCGGCGGCGGCGCGGTGGGCATAGAAGCTCGTCGGCGCATTGCCGGGTCGGCTTGGGTCAGCCTCTGAACAGGTCACTAGAAGCTGCGGAACTCAGCCAACAGGATGCCATGCCGGTCCACATGCTCGTACCAGGCCGCAACTGCCGCCTGGCTCTCCGCCCGCCACCTCCGTGCATCGGTGGCATTGGTGTCCGTTATTGACATCCGCCCGCACGATTGGCCGGCGTTACCCTCCAATGCCTGCGGCTCGTCCACCGTGCGTTCAGGCGGAGAGACGTTGACCGGACGGTGCGGCGGATCATACTTTGGCACTTTGGGAACTACTCCTACGCGGACAAGGAGGCGGGGGCTGTGACGTGACAACTGCACCCGTCCTGATTGGGGCAGCGGTGACATTGCGCCCGCCGCAGCCTGGAGACGCAACGGGGCGGCTGGCCTTGGGCAACGATCCCGGTATCATGTACATGTTTGGCGCGGGTCCAACGGGGTGGTCGCCCATGACGGAAGCCCGGGCGGCGCAGTGGGTCGAGGAGGTCGCGTGCCATCCGCACGCCTGGGTGATCGAGCATGACGGTCGGTTGCTTGGCGAGGTGCGCCTCGACGCACTTGACCCGGATGACAAGCGGGCGCGGCTGGCCATCGGGCTGTATGACCCGGCCAAACTCGGCAGCGGCCTGGGCCGGGAGGTCGTCCCGGGCCATGCGGTTGAAGGTGAACAGCACGTCGTCGGCGTTGAAGTCGCGCGTCGGCTTGAAGGCGGCGTTGGACTGCCACTTGACGCCGCGGCGCAGGTGGAAGGTGAAGGTCTTGCCGTCCGGCGACACGTCCCATCGCTCGGCGAGGCCCGGCTCGATCTCCACGGAGGACGGCTTGAACTCCACCAGCCGGCCATAGACGGGATGGGTCGCGTCGAACGTCGTGCCGGTGGTGTTGAGCTGCGGGTTGAAGTTCTCCGGCGAGCCTTCGGAGCAATAGACCAGCGTCTTGGCCTGGGCGGACGCAAGGGACAGCGCCGCGGCGCCGGCAAGCAGGAGGGTGCGGAGCATGGTCGGCCCTTTCAGGAAACTTGGGCCAACCATCACGCCCCTTGGCGCGGGGGTCAACGCTTGCGTCCGTGCGGCTGCCGGTTTGCAGGGCGGCCCGGCCGCGGCAGGACATGCGAAACTGCTTCATCTCTAAGCAGCCCCTTGCTACATCCGTCGCCGCCGGCCTTCACTGCACGAAACCAGGGCACGTCAGCATGAACACATCCACCCCCCGCGTGCTGTCCGGCGCCGAGGTGCGCGCCTTGTCCATGCGCTCCAACGCCCGTGGCGCGGCGCGGACGGCGCTGCACCTGGGGGCGCTGGCGTTGGCCGGCGCGGGCGTCGCGTTGTCAGGCCCGTGGACGATGCTGCCGGCGATGCTGCTGCTGGGCGTGCTGCAATCGGCGCTGTTCGCCCCGATCCACGAGACGATGCACCAGACGGTGTTCCGCAGCCGCCGGGCCAACGCGGCACTGGGCTGGCTGGCGGCATGCCCATCGGGGCTGAACTGGCATTTCTACACCGCGTTCCACCTGGCGCATCACCGCTTCACCCAGGACCCGGAACGCGACCCGGAACTGGCGCCGCCGCCGCCGGGCAGCCTGGACAGCTACCTGCTGCGCGTGCTGGGCGTGAACTACTGGCGGGCGCGGGCGACCGTGATCCGGGACTGCTGGCGCGGGGACCTTCTGGCCTATCCCTACATCTTGGCTGGCGCGGCGCCGCGCATCGTCCGCAGCGTGCGCGCGATGTGCCTGCTCATGACGGGCCTGGCCATCGGGTCCGCCGTGCTGTTCGGCTGGTGGGTGCCGTTCGCGTTCTGGATCGTACCGCAACTGCTCGGCCAGCCGTTGCTGCGGCTGTATCTGCTGACCGAGCACACCGATTGCACCGAGGACGCTAACGGCCTGACCAACACGCGCACGACGCTGACCAATGGGCTGATGCGGCTGCTGATGTGGAACATGTCGTTCCACACCGAGCACCACCTGTATCCGTCCATCCCGTTCCACCGCCTGCCCGATGCCCATGCCGCCGTGCGGGGCAGGCTGGGCGTCGTGCAGGACGGCTATGCGCGGTGGCACCGGGGCTACCTGGCAGGCATTCTGCGCCGGGCGTAGGCGGCTGCAGCAAGGGAGGGTGTCTGTGGCTCGTCATTGCGGGCCGCTTCCGCCGCGGCAATCAGGGACTGCAAGCGCGTTGCTTGCGGCCTCCGAATTGCCGCCTCGCCGCGCCTCCCGCAATAAAGGGCCAGCGAGGGCTGCCGGTGCTACTCCGCGGCCAGCCGGGCGTTCTGCGGGAACATGTGGCGACGCGCCTCGTCGTCCATCTCCGCCTTGAAGCTGTGCTTCGCCTTCAGCGCCTCCGCGCGCACCGCGGCCGGGCGGGCGCTGATCTCGTCGAAGTGCCGCTTCAGGTTCGGCATCGCCGCATAGGCGTCCGGCCCCAGCACGAACGGCACTACGCGCGCCCAGCCCCACACTGCCATGTCCACGATGGTGTAGGCGTCGCCCAGCATGTAGCGGTGCCTGGCAAGCTGCGCGTCCAGGATGCCGTAGTGCCGCTCCGCCTCGAAGGTGTAGCGGTTCACGGCGTAGTCCTTGGGCGCCGGGGCGAAGTGCTTGAAGTGGACGGCCTGGCCTGAATACGGGCCGATGCCGGTGGCGACGAACATCAGCCAGGACAGCAACTGCCCGCGCGCCGCGTCGCCCGGCCCCGGCAGGAACTGGCCGCTCTTCTCCGCGAGGTAGAGCAGGATGGCGTTGCTGTCGAACACCGTGGCGTCGCCGTCCGTGATGGCGGGGGTCTTGGCATTGGGGTTGATTGCCAGGAACTCCGGCGCGAACTGCTCGCCGCGCCGGGTGTCCACGGGCACGACCTCGTAGGGGAGGCCGGACTCCTCCAGGAACAGCGCGACCTTCAGGGGGTTGGGCGAGGGGTGGTAGTAGAACTTGATCATGCCGGGGCCTCCGTTAGGGCAGGCAGGTCATGCACCTATCGTAGCATCTCCGCCAGTTGCATCGGCGCGACCGCCTCCCGCGCCAGCACGCCCATCATTATGTCGTCATGCCGCTTGCCGCCAACCAGGGCGGCCTCGCGCTCGCGCCCTTCCACCACGAAGCCGCACGCCTGGTAGCAGCGAATCGCCCGCGTATTATAGGCGACCACGCGAAGGCTGAGCCGGTGCAGGCCGAGGCTTCCAAAGGCGTACGGCATCAGCGTGCGTATGACCACCCGTTCCACAAGGTGTCCGGCGGCAGCTACGACTACTGGGGCGACCTGGGGCTGAACACCCTGGTGGCGTCCATGGACAAGGTGGACGACCACACCGTCCGCATCGTGCTCAACACGCCCAACGCGCCGTTCGTGTCCGACATGGCGATGGAGTTCGCCTCCATCCTGTCCGCCGAATACGGCGACGCGCTGATGAAGGCCGGCAAGCCCGAGCAGATTGACCAAGCGCCCATCGGCACCGGCCCGTTCAGCTTCGTCGCCTACCAGCGCGACGCCACCATACGCTACCGCCGCTTCGACGACTTCTGGGGGGAGAAGGCGAAGCTGGACGCCCTCGTGTTCTCCATCAACAAGGACCCGGCGGTGCGCCTGGCCAAGCTGCGGGCCAACGAGTGCCAGGTGTCGGCCTACCCGGCGCCCGCGGACCTGCCGGGCATCCGGTCCGATGCGTCGCTGCAGTTGATGGACCAGGCCGGGCTGAACATCGGCTACCTCGCCTTCAACGTGTTGAAGAAGCCGTTCGACGACAAGCGGGTGCGGCAGGCGATCAACATGGCGATTGACCGCAAGGCGATCCTGGACGCGGTTTATCTCGGCGCCGGGGAGCCGGCGCGGAACCTGATCCCGCCCACGGTCTGGTCGTGGAACAAGGACGTGCCGTTCTATCCCTTCGACCCCGCCGCGGCGAAGAAGCTGCTGGCGGACGCCGGGCTTCCCGATGGGTTCGAGACGGAGTTGTGGGCGATGCCGGTGCAGCGGCCCTACAACCCCGACGCCCGCCGCGTCGGCGAGCTGATGCAGGCGGACCTCGCCAAGGTCGGCATCAAGGCCCGCATCGTCAGCTACGAGTGGGGCGAGTATCGCAAGCGCGTGCAGCAGGCGGAGCACACGATGGCGCAGCTCGGCTGGACCGGCGACAACGGCGACCCGGACAATTTCTTCGTCCCGCTGGCCGGCTGCGCCGCGGCGCGCATCGGCGGCGGCAGTAGCACCAAGTGGTGCAACAAGGAGTTCGACGACCTGGTCAACAAGGCCGTCACGCTGACCGACAAGGGGGAGCGCACCAAGCTGTACGAGCAGGCGCAGGTCGTGATGCACGAGGAGGCGCCTTACTTCCTGATCGCCCATTCCATCGCCTTCCAGCCGCTGCGGAAGGAGGTGACGGGCTACCACATGTCGCCGTTCAGCCGGCACATCTTCGATCACGTGGACATCAAGTAGGGGCGGGCGCGGCAAGGCTACCGCCCGGTCCATGCGGCACCGCCATTGCGAGCCGCTTGCGGCGCGGCGATCCGGAGGCTCCCCGGACCGGCCCCTGTCCGCCTGGTCCCTGGATCGCCGCACCGCTGCGCCCCTCGTGGCGGCAGTGCCGTTGCCGGACCTCTAGGGCGTGTTCCGCCTGCTGGCCCGGCGGCTGGCGCTGATTCTGCCGACCTTCGTCGGCGTCACGCTGCTGGGCTTCGTGCTGATCCACGCCGTCCCCGGCGATCCCGTCGAGGTCCGCACCGGCGAGCGCGGCATCACGCCGGAGCGCCTGGCCTACTTCCGGCACGAGATGGGCCTGGACCAGCCGCTGTGGCGGCAGTTCCTGACCTATGAGGCCGGGCTGGCGCGCGGCGACCTGGGCCGCAGCGTGGTGACGCAGGAAAGCGTGTGGACCGAGTTCCGGACGTTCTTCCCCGCCACGCTGGAGCTGTCCGCCTGCGCGCTGCTGTTTGCCGCCCTGTTGGGATTGCCGCTGGGCGTGCTGGCGGCGGTGCGCCGCGGGTCGGCGCTGGATTACGGGCTGATCGGCGTGGCCGTCACCGGGGCGTCCATGCCGATCTTCTGGTGGGGGCTGATGGCGATCCTGCTGTTCTCGGTGACACTGGGCTGGACGCCGGTGTCCGGGCGGATCGGCGACCTTTATTACATCGAGCCGGTGACGGGCTTCCTGCTGGTGGATAGCTGGTGGAGCGGTGAGCCTGGCGCCTTCCGCTCCGCCGCGCAGCACCTGATCCTGCCGGCCATCGTGCTGGGCACGATCCCGCTGGCGACCATCGCGCGCATGACGCGGTCGTCCATGCTGGAGGTGCTTGGCGAGGACTATGTGCGGACGGCCCGCGCCAAGGGGCTGTCGCCGGGCCGGGTCGTGGTGGTCCATGCGCTGCGGAACGCGATGATCCCCGTGGTGACGGTGCTGGGCCTGCAGGTCGGCGCATTGCTGGGCGGCGCGATCCTGACGGAGACGGTGTTCTCCTGGCCCGGCGTCGGGCACTGGCTGGTGGAGGCCATACAGCGCCGCGACTACAACGTGCTGCAAGGCGGCACGCTGCTGATCGCCGTGCTGGTGATGCTGGTGAACCTCGGCGTGGACGTGCTGTACGGCGTGCTGAACCCAAGGCTGCGGCGATGACGATGCGCCCAACCGGCAGGCCGTCATCGCGAGCCGCTTGCGACGCGGCGATCCAGGAGCCGCGCGCGCAAAGGCCAACTCCTGCGGCTCCTTGTTTTCCGTCCCGCTGCGCTCCTTGCAACGGTGGAGCGGGGGTGCGGCTTGCCGTCCAGGGTTCGCAGGCGCAAAGGCCCGTTCTGGCAGCCCCTGGCCTGCCGCGCCGCGATGCTCCTCGCAATCATGGGTTCGTGGCGCAGCGTGGCATCCCGGGCGGAGGAGGACCGGCATGAGTGCTGCCGCCACGTCGCCTGGCGGCGGCCTGTTCCGGCGGCTGGTCGAGAACCGGGGCGCAGCCGCCGGGCTAGCGGTCATGCTGCTGCTTGTGGTGCTGGCGGCGACGGCGCCGCTGGTGGCGCCCTATGGCCCGGCCGACCAGTTCCGCGAAAGCTTCCTGGCGCCGCCGTTCCAGGATCTACGCTTTCCGCTCGGCACCGACAGCCTGGGGCGGGACATCCTGACGCGGCTGATCTACGGGGCGCGGCTGTCCCTGGTGATCGGCGCCGTCGTAGTGGCGCTGTCGCTCAGCGCCGGAGCGTTGCTGGGGCTGGTGGCGGCGTTCGTGGGCGGCGTCGTGGACGTGGCCATCATGCGTACGATGGACGTGCTCCTGGTGTTCCCCAGCCTGCTGCTGGCCATCGTCGTGGTGGCGATCCTGGGGCCGGGGCTGACGAATGCGATGCTGGCCGTGGCGGTCGTGCTGCTGCCGGGCTACGTGCGGCTGGCGCGGGCGGCGGCGCTGGGAGAACTGGCGCAGGAATACGTGGTGGCGACGCGCAGCGCCGGGGCCGGGGTTTGGCGGCTGATGCTGCTGGTGGTGCTGCCCAACTGCGCCGCGCCCTTGATCGTGCAGGCGACCCTGGGCTTCTCGACCGCCATCCTGGACGCGGCGGCGCTGGGCTTCCTGGGGCTGGGCGCGCAGCCGCCGACGCCGGAGTGGGGCACGATGCTGGCCGACGCGCTGCAATTCTACCAGCGCGCATGGTGGCTGCTGACCTTTCCCGGCGTCGCCATCCTGGTCACGGTCATGTCGTTCAACCTGCTGGGGGACGGGCTGCGCGACGCGCTGGACCCGAAGCTGCGCCGGTGAGCGCCCTGCTGGAGGTGCAGGACCTCACGGTCCGCTTCGGCAGCTTCCCGGCGGTGGAGGGCGTGGACCTGCGGGTGGACGCCGGCGAGGTGCTGTGCGTCGTGGGCGAAAGCGGCTCGGGCAAGAGCGTGTCCATGCTGGCCGTCATGGGCCTGCTGCCGCGCACCGGCCGGGTGGCGGCGGAGGCCGTGCGGTTCCGCGGCGCGGACCTGCTGGGCGCCGCGCCCCGCGCCCGCCGCCGGCTGGTCGGGCGCGACATCGCGATGGTGTTCCAGGAGCCGACCACGTCGCTGAACCCCTGTTACACCATCGGCTGGCAGATCGCCGAGGCGCTGCGCGTGCATGGCGCGGTTCCGCGGGCGGAGGTGCGGGGCCGGGTGGTCGCCTTGCTGGGCCAGGTCGGCGTGCCGGCGCCGGAAACCCGGGTGCGCGCCTTCCCGCACCAGCTCTCGGGCGGGCTGAACCAGCGCGCGATGATCGTCATGGCCATCGCCTGCAACCCGGCGCTGCTGATCGCCGACGAGCCGACGACCGCGCTCGACGTGACGGTGCAGAAGGGCGTGCTGGATCTGCTGGTCGGCTTGCAGCGCAGCCGCGGCATGGGCCTGGTGCTGATCACCCACGACATGGGCGTGGTGGCGGAGACGGCGCAGCGCGTGCAGGTGATGTATGCCGGCCAGGTGATGGAGGAGCAGCCTGCGGCGGCCCTGTTCCGCCATCCGCGCCACCCTTACACCGCCGCCCTGCTAGATGCCCTGCCGGAGCGGGCGGAGGGCAAGCCGCGCCTGCCCACCATCCCCGGCGTCGTGCCCGGCGCCGCCGACCGTCCGGCGGGCTGCCTGTTCAGCACCCGCTGCGCCTACCGCACCGCGCGCTGCGACGCGGAACGTCCGGCGCTGCGCGTGGTAGCTGGGGCGCGGGTACGCTGCCACTATCCGCTGGACGACGCCGGGCAGCCGGCAGGACGGGAATTGTGAGCCTTGGATGTGTTCCTTTCGTATTAACGCAGCTTCTTCGACCATAAGCTCTTTCGGTTTCGCACGATGCTGCCGCGGGGGGGCATGTCTGTCGATCCGCGCGACAGGCATCGCAACGGAACCTCAGTCCTAGGGTTTGCGCCCCCGCAACGTCACGTTCGGGTCTGCCATCGCGCGTGTCCTGGGCCTGCGGGAAGTTGACCACGGGCAGGGACGCGAGCGCTTCAGCCGGGGGTTCACGCGGATGGCACTCGAAGGCTATGAACGCCTAGGGAACGCCTGGGCATCTCGCGGGCAAGCTGGCCGATGTCCTGACGGGTTTGCCGTGCTTAGACCAGGGAGCTGGCGGCACATGTCATAAATCCGTCATCCAACTGCAACATCATTGCTGCATGATCCGCGTAGGTAGCACCAGCCGCGGGGAGCATCGTCCCTGCGCTCCCCTGGCGAGCCGCAACCGTGGCCGCCGCGTCATCCAGGAGGATGCCTTGAAGCTCACATCCAAGCTGCTGGCCGTCGCGCTCGCCTGCGCCGCCAGCTTCCCTGCGCTCGCGCAGCAGCAGATCACCGGCGCCGGGTCCACCTTCGTGTATCCCATCCTGTCCGCCTGGTCGGAGACGTACAGCCAGCAGAAAGGCGTGCGGGTCAACTACCAGTCCATCGGCTCCGGCGGCGGCATCGCGCAGATCAAGGCGGCGACCGTAGACTTCGGCGCCTCCGACGCGCCGCTGCCGCCCGACCAGCTCAAGGCGGCCGGCCTGACGCAGTTCCCGCTGGTGATCGGCGGCGTGGTGCCGGTCGTGAATCTGCAGGGCATCGCGCCGGGCCAGATGAAGTTCACCGGCGCGCTCCTGGCCGACCTATATCTGGGCAAGATCAAGAATTGGAACGACCCCGCCGTCGCGGCGGTCAACCCGGGCGTCGCGCTGCCCGACCAGAATGTCACCATCGTCCACCGCTCCGATGGGTCGGGGACCACGTTCAACTGGGTCAACTACCTGTCCAAGGTCAGCCCGGAGTGGAAGGACAAGATTGGCGAGGGCACCTCGGTCTCCTGGCCGGTCGGCGTCGGCGGCAAGGGCAACGAGGGCGTGGCCGCGTACGTCAACCGCATCAAGGGCAGCATCGGCTACGTCGAATATGCCTACGTGTTGCAGAACAAGATGACCTATGGCCAGGTGCAGAACAGCTCCGGGCAGTTCATCCAGCCGACGGCGGCCAGCTTCCAGGCGGCGGCGGCCAGCGCGGACTGGTCGAAGGCGGACAACTACTATCTCGTCATCACCAACGCGCCGGGCGCCCAGTCCTATCCGATCTCGGCCACCGTGTTCATGATGATGTACAAGCAGCCCAAGGACCCCGCGCGCTCGGCGGCGGCCATCGAGTTCTTCCGCTGGGCGCTGGAGAACGGCCAGGACCAGGCGGCCAAGCTGGCCTACGTGCCGCTGCCTGCCCCGCTGGTGCAGCAGATCGAGGCATCCTGGAAGAGCGAGATCAAGTAGCCGTCCCGGGGCGGGCCTGGCAGGTCCGCCCCGGCTTGAACGCGGCCCCGGCTTAGACATGGCCCCGGCTTAAACATGGCGAAGTGGCACCCTGATGCAGCAAGCAGCGACTGTGACGCCCCTGATAGCCCGCCCGCCGGCCCAACCGGCAGCGACTCGCCGGCGCGGCCTGGGCGACCCGGCGTTCCGCGTCCTGGTCGCGGCCTGCGCGTTCTTCGTGCTGATAAGCCTTGGCGCCGTCGCGCTGTCCATGTTCGTCGGCGGCCTTCCCGCCTTCAAGAAGTTCGGCCTGTCGTTCATCTACAGTTCCGAGTGGAACCCGGTGCGCCAGGACTTCGGGGCGCTGGTGCCGATCTACGGCACGCTCGTCACGTCCGCGCTCGCCATGCTGATCGCCGTGCCGGTCAGCTTCGGCGTCGCGGTGTTCCTCACCGAGGTCAGCCCGAACTGGATGCGCGGCCCCGTCGCCGCCGCCGTCGAGCTGCTGGCCGGCATCCCCAGCATCATCTATGGCATGTGGGGCCTGTTCGTGTTCGTGCCCTTCATGTCCGACTACGTGGAGCCTTGGCTGATCGAGCATGTCGGCCCGTTGCCGGTGATCGGCTTCCTGTTCGACGGCCCGCCGCTCGGAATCGGGATGCTGACCGCCGGGATCATCCTGGGGATCATGGTCATTCCCTTCATCTCGTCGGTGATGCGCGACGTGTTCAGCCTCGTGCCGCCGCAGCTCCGGGAGGCCGCCTTTGGCCTCGGCGCGACCCGGTGGGAGGTCGTGCGCGGCGTCGTCGTGCCCTACACCCGCACGGCCGTGGTCGGCGGCATCTTCCTTGGCCTGGGCCGCGCCCTGGGCGAGACGATGGCGGTGACCTTCGTGCTCGGCAACGCGCACCAGCTCCGCGCGTCGCTGCTCGAACCCGGCAACTCCATCGCCGCCGCCATCGCCAACGAGTTCACCGAGGCGGACTCGGACATCTACCTGTCGTCGCTGATCGGCCTCGGCTTCCTGCTGTTCGTCGTGACCTTCATCGTGCTGGCGCTGGCGAAGCTGATGCTGGTGCGGCTGAGCCGGTCGGAGGGAACCTAGATGCCCGCCACCCGCGCCTCCGCGCCCCTGGCCGCCCCGAGGCGCAGCGCGCGCGCGACGCGGCGCCATGTCGTGAACCTCGTGGCGCTGTCCCTGGCGACGGCCGCCACCCTGTTCGGCGTGTTCTGGCTCGTCTGGATACTGTTCACCACGGTCGTGAACGGCGCCGCGGCCCTGAACCTGAAGCTCGTCACCGAGATGACGCCGCCGCCGGGCAAGGACGGCGGCCTGCTGAACGCGATCTACGGCAGCGCCGTGATGATCCTCGTGGCGGTTCTGCTGGGCGCTCCCATCGGCATCCTGGCGGGCACGCACCTTGCGGAATATGGCAAGAAGCGCCCGGTCGCCGAGGTTATCCGCTTCGTCAACGACATCCTGCTGTCGGCGCCCAGCATCGTCATCGGCCTGTTCGTCTATGAGCTGGTGGTGCGGCAGAGCGGCCACTTCTCCGGTTGGGCCGGGGCGGTGGCGCTCGCCTTCATCCTGCTGCCCGTGGTGGTGCGGACGACGGACGAGACGATGCGCCTAGTGCCCGTGACCCTGCGGGAGGCGGCGCTGGCGCTGGGCGCCCCGCAGTGGAAAATGATCACCAGCGTGCTGTATCCCGCGGCCCGGACGGGCATCCTGACCGGTCTGCTGCTCGGCATCGCGCGCATCAGCGGCGAGACGGCGCCGCTGCTGTTCACGGCGCTCAACAACCAGTATTTCACGTCCAGCATGTCGGAGCCGATGGCCAACATCCCGGTCGTCATCTTCCAGTTCGCCCTGGCGCCGTATGAGGCTTGGCACTCCCTGGCCTGGGCCGGGGCGCTGCTGATGACCGGCTTCGTGCTGGTGATCTCCGTCGGCGCTCGCTTCCTGCTTCGATCCCGCGTGACCTAGAGGAGCCACCATGGCCAACCCGCAAGCAGCCGCGCTGCGAGACACGGACGCATCGCCCGCCGCCCGTCCGCTGTCCGACATCGCCGCGACCCGGCCGCGGATCGCGATCAAGAACCTCGATTTCTACTATGGGGCCAACAAGGCCCTGAAGGGCATCAACCTCGACCTGCCCGAGCGCCAGGTCACGGGCATGATCGGCCCGAGCGGCTGCGGCAAGAGCACGCTGCTGCGGGTCCTGAACCGCATGTACGACCTGTATCCGGGCCAGCGGGCCACGGGCGAGGTGATGATGGACGGCGTCAACATCATCGGCGACGGCGTGGACCTGAACGCGCTGCGCAGCCGGATCGGCATGGTGTTCCAGAAGCCCACCTGCTTCCCGATGAGCATACGCGACAACATCGTCTTCGGCGTCAAGCTGCACGAGAGCCTGTCCCGAGCCGAGATGGATGAGCGCGTGGAGTGGTCGCTGACCCGTGCGGCCCTGTGGGGCGAGGTGAAGGACCGTCTGGGCGGCTCCGCCATGGGCCTGTCGGGCGGCCAGCAGCAGCGGCTGTGCATCGCGCGCACCATCGCGACCAAGCCCGAGGTGATCCTGCTCGACGAACCGACCAGCGCGCTCGACCCGATCAGCACCTTGAAGGTCGAGGAGCTGATAGACGAGCTGAAGCACGACTTCACGCTCGCCATCGTCACCCACAACATGCAGCAGGCGGCGCGCTGCGCCGACCGGGTTGCGTTCTTTTACCTGGGCGAGGTGATCGAGGTCGGGGCGGCGGCGCAGATGTTCACCGCCCCGCAGCAGAGGCGCACCCAGGAATACATCACCGGCCGGTTCGGCTGACGCCTGCATCTGAACACGGGCCGATCATGGCCCAACCCGGGAGGCCGCCATGTCCGAGACCCAGCATATCGTGAAGAGCTACGGCCAGGAGCTGCAGCGGCTCCGCGGCCTGATGACCGAGATGGGCGGCCTGGTCGAGAACCAGGTCGCGCTGGCCACCAGAGGGATGGCCGAGGGCGACCCTGCCGTCGCGTCCCGCGCCGTCGAGCAGGACCCGGCCGTGGACGCGCTCGAACGCCAGACGGAGCAGCTCGTCATACGGATGCTGGCCCTGCGCCAGCCGATGGCGGGCGACCTGCGGGAGATCGTGGCGTCGCTGAAGGTCACGGCGGCCCTGGAGCGGATCGGCGACTATGCCAAGAACGTCGCCAAGCGCAGCATCGTGCTGGGCCAGTTCCAGTTGCCGTTCAAGCTGACGGCCATCACCACGATGTCCCGCCTGGTGCAGCAGAACCTCAAGCTGGTGATAGACGCCATCGGCGAGCAGGATGCGGCCAAGGCGGTCGAGGTATGGCGGTCGGACGAGGCGATTGACGACCTGTACAACTCGATCTTCCGCGAGCTGATCACCTACATGATGGAGGACCCGCGCAACATCACGCCCTGCACGCACCTGCTGTTCATCGCCAAGAACCTGGAGCGGATGGGCGACCACGCGACCAACATCGCCGAGCACGTCCACTACGCCATCACCGGCCAGGAGCTGGCCGACGAGCGGCCCAAGGGCGCCGGGACGTCCTACGCCGTGGTGCGCCCGCCCGAGGCGCTGCCCGCAGCGGCAGGGGACGCCGCATGATGCCGGCCATGGGCCTGCTGCAAAAGCCGCTCGTGCTCGTCGTGGAGGACGAGGCGGCGCTTGCGACCATGCTGCGCTACAACCTCGAGAAGCAGGGCTTCCGCGTCGAGGAGGCGGTGGATGGCCAGGAGGCCCTGACCCGCATCGCCGAGGCGGTGCCGGACATCGTGTTGCTGGACTGGATGCTGCCGGTGATGTCGGGCATCGAGGTGTGCCGGCAGATACGCCGCCGCCCGGCCACGCGCGACCTGCCAGTCATCATCGTGACGGCCCGGACCGAGGACCAGGACGCCGTGCGCGGCCTGAACACCGGCGCCGACGACTACATCACCAAGCCGTTCAACATGGATGCGCTGCTGGCCCGGATGCGCGCGCTGCTGCGCCGATCCGGTTCGGTGCCGGTGCGGGGGCAGCACGTGTTCCACGACATCACCATGGACCTGACAGCGCATCGCGTGCAGCGCAACGGCCGCTCGATCCACCTGGGGCCGACCGAGTTCCGCCTGCTGGAGTTCCTGATGCAGCATCCCCGCCGCGTGTTCTCACGGGAGGAGCTGCTGAACTCGGTCTGGGGTCCGGACATCCACGTCGAGCCGCGTACGGTGGACGTCCACATCCGCCGCCTGCGCAAGAGCATCAACGGCGACGGTGAGCTTGACATCGTGCGGACGGTGCGCGCGGCAGGGTATGCGCTCGATACCGAACAGCTCTGAGGAGCCGCTCGATCACGTCCTGATCCGGCACGTCCTGATCCGGCCAGCGCAGCGCCCGGACAAGTCATCCTGCCCGCCCGTGCAGCGCGCCGGGTCATGGCATTGAGAGGTCCTGCCGGTGAACGGCATCGGTTGCTCGCCGGCAAAGCGCTCAGGTCAAACTAGCCTACGCCGCCCGGCGCGGCCCCGACTGCCGCCCGCCCTGGGACGGGCGGCCCTGGCTGCGCCCGCCGCCACCGAAGCTGCGCCCGCGCCCGCCGCCGCCGCCCAGCACCGGCGGCTTCATCGTGGACGCGCTCGCGGCCTCGCTGTGCAGCGGATGGTCGCGGAACACCGGCACGGGCTGGCCGATCTCCCTCTCGACGTCGCGCAGCCACTGCCGCTGCTCGGCGTCGCACAGCGAGATGGCCCAGCCTTCCCGACCCGCGCGCGCAGTGCGGCCGATGCGGTGGACATAGGTTTCGGCGACGTTCGGCAGGTCGTAGTTGAACACATGGCTCACGTCGTCCACGTCAATGCCGCGGGCGGCGATGTCGGTCGCCACCAGCACCTTCACGGCGCCCGACCGGAAGCCGGCCAGCGCACGCTCGCGCGCGCCCTGCGACTTGTTGCCGTGGATCGCCTCGGCGGCCATGCCCTGCGCCGTCAGGTACTCGGCGACCTTGTTGGCCTCGTGCTTCATCAGCGTGAACACGATGGCGCGCACGACGCTGGGCGACTTCACCAGGGTGCCGATGGCGGCCTTCTTGTCCGCCTCGTTCACGAACATCACCATCTGCCGCACGCGATCCACGGTGGTGCTGGGCGGCGCCACCTCGACCCGAACGGGGTTCCGCAGCATGGTGCCGGCGAGTTCGGCGATGCTGGCGGGCATGGTGGCCGAGAACAGCAGGGTCTGCCGGTCCCGCGGCAGGGTGGCGACGATGCGCTTGATGTCGCGCACGAAGCCCATGTCCAGCATCCGGTCGGCCTCGTCCAGCACCAGCACCTCGGTGCCGGACAGCTCGACGTGGCCCTGGCCCATCAGATCCAGCAACCGGCCCGGCGCCGCCACCAGCACGTCCACGCCGCGGCGCATCGCGTCCACCTGGCGGCCCTGGCCGACGCCGCCGAAGATGACGGTGTGCGTCAGGCGCATGTGCCGGGCGTAGGTGGCGAAGCTCTCGTCAATCTGCGACGCCAGCTCGCGCGTCGGCGCCAGCACCACGACGCGGGCGCCCTTCGGCTTCGGCTGCTGCCGGTGCAGCGCCAAGCGGTGCAGGATCGGCAGCGCGAAGGCAGCGGTCTTGCCGGTGCCGGTCTGCGCCAGGCCCAGTAGGTCGCGGCCGGTCACCAGATGCGGTATGGCGCCGGCCTGGATCGGGGTGGGCACCGTGTAGCCCTCCTCGGCCAGGGCGCGCAGCAACGGGTCGGCAAGCTTCAGGTCGGCAAAAGTCGTCATGGAAAAGGAAGCGCCTCCTGGCGCCGGTGTGGACTACGGAGCGCGACGCGGACCGTGCTCAGGGGGGTTGCGTGGCAATTCGCCATCCGCTGCATCCTGCCTAGACTTATTTGTGCGTTGCAGCAAGCAATCACCGCAGCGACGGGGGCGGGCTGTCACAATCCTGGCATGGGTCTTGCGAATGGCTTGCTGGTCGGGTCCGAAAGGCGGGCGCGGACGTTTGCCGTTCCGACCCTCAATGATAGGCTGGACGAGATGATGACGCTGTTGCCGCCGGGCCGGGCCGTGCCGTGCCGATCCTAACCGTCCACCATCGGACGACCTACCGCTACCGCCGGCCGGTCGGGTTCGGGGAGCACAGGATGATGCTGCGTCCGCGCGACAGCAACGACCAGCGGCAGCTTGGCGCGCAGCTCGACATCACTCCCGCGGCGTCATCCATGCGCTGGATGCACGACGTATTCGGCAACAACGTCGCGGTCGCCCGTTTCGCCGGGCACGCGAGGGAGCTGACGTTCGGCAGCACCTTGCAGGTGGACCACCAGGCGCAGGACGCGGAGGGGATCGAGGCGGCAATGGCTGACCACGCCCGCACCTACCCCTTCAGCTACGACCCGGACGACATGCCGGACCTGCTGCGCTCAATCGAACGGCAGCACCATGACCCCGCCCGCGCGCTGGACGAGTGGGTGCGCTCCCACCTGCGCGCCGACGGCGCCGCGGGCACGCTGGGCATCCTCGCGGCCATGACGGCGCGCATCCGCCGGCAGTTCACCTATCGCGCCCGGCACGAGCCTGGCATACAGCCGCCCGCGACCACGCTGCACCTCGGCACCGGCACTTGCCGGGACTTTGCGGTGCTCATGATGGAGGCCGCGCGCTGCCTCGGCATGGCCGCGCGCTTCGTCAGCGGCTACATCTACGTTCCCAGCCGGGACCGGCCCATCGCGTCCCTGGGCGCCGAGAACCGCGGCGGCGGCAACACCCATGCCTGGATGCAGGTCTATCTGCCCGGCGCCGGCTGGGTGGAGTTCGACCCGACCAACGCCATCGTCGGCACCCGGGACCTGATCCGCGTCGCGGTCGTGCGCGACCCGCGCCAGGCCGTGCCGCTGTCCGGAAGCTGGATGGGCGCCGCCGGGGACTGCCTTGGCATGGACGTGGCGATCCGCGTCACCTCGAACGACGACGCCCTCCGCGCCCGGCCGCCCCTGACCGCCTGACGCCCCTACTGCCCGATGCCCCTACTGCCCCCGATGCCCCGGCTGCCCGATGCCCCGCCCGCCTGATGCGCGACCGCCTGGGCCTTTGACACCTGGAAGGCTACCCTGTTCTCCTTTGCCCAACCTCTGCCCGGAAGGTTCCCATGATACGCATCCAACAGGGCTTCACGATCTCATACGACTGCCCGCAGCCCGTGCCGATGCTGCTGATGCTCAGCATCCATCCCTCGCGCGAGAAGGACCTGCTGACGCCGCACGTCATCAAGTTCGAGCCTGAGATCCAAGCGCGGCGCTACCTGGACGGCTTCGGCAACGTGTGCCACCGCATCGTCGCGCCGCAGGGGCCGCTGACGATCTCCGCCCTGTTCGAGATACGGGACAGCGGCCTCCTGGACCCCGTCGTGCCGGAGGCGAAGCAGATACCGGTGGACGACCTGCCGTCCGGCGTCCTGGTCTATCTGCTGGGCAGCCGCTACGCCGACACCGATCTGCTGCGCGACACCGCCTGGTCGCTGTTCGGCGGCATCGAGCCGGGGTGGGGCCGGGTCCAGGCGATCTGCAATTTCACCTATGACCGCATCACCTTCGGCTACGAATACGCCCGGCCCGACAAGACCGCGCGCAACGCCTATGACGAGCGCCAGGGCGTCTGCCGCGACTTCGCGCACCTGGCGCTGACGCTGTGCCGCTGCATGAACATCCCCGCGCGCTACTGCACCGGCTACATGGGCGACATCGGCATCCCGCCGGTGGACGCGCCGATGGACTTCTCCGGCTGGTTCGAGGCGTTCCTTGAGGGTCCGGAGGGGCCGCGCTGGTATACCTTCGACGCCCGGCACAACCGGCAGCGCTCCGCCCGCGTGCTGATGGCGACGGGCCGGGACGCGACGGACGTGGCGCTCGTCACCAGCTTCGGGGCGAACTGGCTGGCCAAGTTCGACGTGATCGCGCTGGAGATGAAGGAGGAGGGCTGAGCCGTCCCCTTGGCGTCACGTCAGCGGTCCATCGCCCCAACCGTTCACGTTGTTGCGGAGAGCGCGGCGACGCGGCGATCCAGGGGCCGCCAGCACCTTGCGGCCCCTGGATCGCCACGCCTCAAGCGCGGCCCGCAATGACAACGCGCCAACGCAAGGGGCGGAGCAGATGACCGTTGGCGTCAATAGTGCCGGACGGGCGGCATCTGGCTGAGCAGCCGCGTCACCGAGCGCAGCACCTTGGCCTGGTAGCCTTGGTTGTGCATCGGAGTGTGCGAGTGGTAGTTGCCGACTGCCCGCATCAGGTCGCCCCCGGTCTCCTGCAGGTAGCCGTGCAGGATCATCCCGGCCGCCGAGATGTTGTAGCAGGGACTGGCCAGCAATTGGCGCCGCACCTCCGGCACGGACTGCTGGGAGTAGCGGGCCAGGATCGGCAGCCATAGGGTGTTGATCTGCATCACCCCCATGTCCTCCGTGCCGTCGCGGTTGCGATGCACGACGCCGATGCCGCCACCCTCAACCGCCTGGATGGACGGCAGCACGCGAGGCGGCAGGTCGTAGAGTTGCGCGACGAAGGCCATGCAGGCCAGGAAGGGGACGGCCATCAGGCCAGGCCCGTTGTCGGAACACTCATGCTGGCGCCTCCGTGGATCGCATCGTTGACGAATCCACTTAGCAGAAAGTTAACCCTACTTCAGCAGGCCAGCCGCCGTCTGCATTGATGCTGACGGCCGTGTGACTTAATTGCCCTGCTTCGCCTCGACGCCTGCTGCACCAATCGCCAGCAGTTCTAAGTCGGCTACGGACGGTGAGATCATCACCTGGCGACCTGGGCTTCGATGTCGGGTGGGGGTTTCGAGTCGATCAGGGTTTGCATGAGGGTGGCCCAGTCTGGGAAGACCAGG
>JAABUK010001460.1_pt1 | contig 44946 bp, 46 predicted proteins | sample 5559141 | NCBI WGS metagenome assembly JAABUK01 (sample SAMN10711869, study PRJNA513367) | rock metagenome | isolation source: Antarctica rocks | place: Antarctica: Victoria Land, Pudding Butte nord | collected 2016-01-03 | reverse complement strand
TAGTTTGCAAGACTGAGAATGTCTGCTGGATCTATGTGACAGGTACTTCCAGGATTTTTGAAAGGGAGTACATCATCCACAATTTTTAATCAAGCGACTGATTAATTCTACCAAGCTCATGAATTTCGTTCTTGCAATGCAGTGAAAAAGGTGGCATTTTTATGATCTAATGACAGCGATGTCCTTTTGCTCATCAATACCCCGAAGTAGGTACAATAAGATGACGAGCACCACCCCATGCTCTTCCATGTGTGTCATCTTGTAGGTCTTCCTAGACCAGGAAGATGAGATCCTGTGTGGCCGCCTTCCGTGTCATGTCCCTCTCCATTTTTGATGTGAAGCTCGACGATTTGGGGTATCTCTTGGAACGTGAAACAGGAAGTCAACGCTATCTATCGTGTATCATGCAATGCCGAAGAAGGGGAGTTTTGAAGCCGTCCTGCCCTCATAAGCTCATTAAAGCCGTAAGAGCCTCTTTAACGCCGATCCGAAAATGAAAACCACGACTCTTAAGAGATGAACGAAAGGGAAGATGCCACACGAAGTGGAAATCCGCGACGCATCTGAAGGCCCGGTGTTGGCTTTCTACCACCAAGATGATGGTCCATTCGCACCGCCAGGATTGCCGTATCCGCCGCCATAGCCACCACCACCGCCACCGTAGCTTGGAGAACCACCATAGCCACCGCCGAAGCCGCCGCTCCCACCACCTAAAACAGTGTTAGCAGAAGCTCAAGAATTAATGGGGAGTATAACACTAACCATATCCACCAGATGGAGGACCACCGAAGCCGCCACCATGAGGCGGCGCACCGCCAGCGCCGCCTCCTTGACGACGTACGTCACGAGTAGCAGAGGCACCACGTCCTCCACCACGACCACGACCGCCGCCGCGGCCGCTGAAGCCTGACCCCTCTCGCGCAATGTTTTCCAAGAAAGCGGGGCATTCCTGGTGAGCCTCCTTCAGAAGGTCGATGAGATCGCGAACAATACCACGGTTGCCGCGGTTGAAAAAGGCCGTCGAAAGACCAGTGTTGCCAGCACGACCTGTACGACCGATACGATGAACGTAATCATCAATGTCAGTAGGCAAGTCGTAGTTGACAACATGAGTAACGTTAGGAATATCTAGACCTCGCGCAGCGACGGCGGTTGCAACCATGATCGGGCAACGACCATTGCGGAAGAACTCGAGAGCCCGCTCTCGCTCACGCTGAGTGCGATCTCCATGAATAGCGGTGGCTGGAAAGCTCTGATTGATGAGGAAATCGGACAGAGTATCAGCCATGCGTTTTGTCTCTACGAAGATGAGGGTCAAGCCTCCTGCATGAGTGTGAAGAATGTCCAGAAGAACAGAGCGTTTGTCGTGATCTTCAACGTACTCCACCTTTTGAGTGATGTTCTCAGAAGTAGACCCAACACGACCAACGGACAAGAAGACGTACTCCTTCAAGAAGTCTCGAGCCAACATCTGGATGTCGCGAGGGAAGGTGGCAGAAAACATGAGAGTTTGACGACCATGAACCGGAGGCATGTCCTCGCCTTCGACAATGCGACGAATCTGAGGCTCGAAACCCATGTCCAGCATGCGATCAGCTTCATCAAGAACGAGGTATTTGATATTTGCAAGAGAGATACGACCACGCTCGATAAGATCCACCAGTCGACCAGGGGTTGCAACAAGCAAATCGCAGCCGTGCTCCATTGAACGAAGCTGACTACCGATATCGGCACCACCGTAAACCACGCATGGTCGGACCCAGGATCGATGAGCAAACTTTCGTGCCTCTTCATGAATTTGAGACACAAGTTCGCGAGTGGGAGCCAAGATTAGAGACGTAGGGAAGGCTTTTCGTGGACGTGAGAAACCACTGGTTCCTCCCATGGCGGGAACGGAAGATGGCCCGTGCTGAAAAGCTTGAGAGAGGATGGGGAAGAGGAAACCGCCGGTCTTTCCGGAACCAGTCTGAGCGCATGCCATGAGGTCGCGGCCACCCATAACAATGGGAATTGAATACTTCTGAACAGGAGTGGGAACGGTGTATCTCGCCAATTTGATGTTGCGGAGGAGATGGTCGTCCAGTGGTGGGTTCGTGAAGGTCGTGACTGGTTCGGGAACGTCCTGTCCGGAGGCCTCCACTGGAATGTCGTCATAATTGGAGAAATTGATACCAGTATGGGCTACGGTTGGATCATTCGGCACACCGAACAATTCGCGTTCCGCTTTCAGGTTCTGAGGCCCAGGCACATGCTGACCATCTCGCCATTGCCCATCACCGGAGCCTCGCGCAGGAGGAGCGCCGCCACCTCCGCTGTAGCCTCCACCACCTCCACCATACGATCTTTCTTGTCCGCGGGCTGCAGGGTTGCCGTAGGCATTTGGATTGAAGCCACCCGATGGTGCAGCACCGCCTGGTGGAGGGCCCCAACCATTGGCCGCGGCGCCCTTTTCACCCGGAGTGAAATCAGGAGCACTTGCCCAGTTATTACCGCTCAGAGCACTGTAATAGTGTTAGCGTTGCCATATCAAAGACGAAGAAAAGACAAATTCTGAACGGTCTTTCTTGTAGAGTGCACGGACCTAGGATTTCCCCATGCACTAGCACCGAGTCCTGGGTCTCCTCCTGGAGAAAGTGTCGGAGGCCCGTCCATTGGTGGAGGTCCGCTGCGGCCTGGCTGACCACGGAGGTGAGGTGGGATGTACGCAGGACGACCATTCGGCATTCCGCCGGCATGCTTCGAGTCGTTCAAGCTGAGACCATTCATGTTGAGTTGATTTGCCATGTTGCAAAGAGTGCGTCCTGAAACATTTGATCAGTCACTGATGAGATTTTCACCCAGTGGCGGACAACTCACAGGTAATCTGAAAATATTAGACGAGGGTGAAGGGGAAGTTGGGAGGCAAGTCTTGCTTGCAACTTGATTCCTAAAGTGTAGATAGGAAGAAGTAAAGCCGAAATGACAGCGACGATAGTCAAAAGACTTGTGAGTAGCTGCGACTGATTTTCCGTGAAACCTTTCACGATCGAAGATAGGCAGAAGAGAGAACTAGAAAAGCCTCTCAAAGTCTATCTATGTGGATCTAACGAAAGGAAGAACAAAAAACAGAACGAGATACGCAATTTGAGCTGGTTGTGGGTTGGAGTTTGTGGGAGGGTTGAGAGGAAGAAGATTGTGAAAGCAGGCGACTAAAATATTTGGTGAAGGGAAGCGGCGCTAAAAGATGGGGGTCCTAGAAGCTTGGCATCATGGTACGGACTCAGCAGACATCCACGCTGGTAGCACTTTCACGCGCCTCCGCGAGGATACTCCGTGCAATGTCTCTACCCTAGCAATGTATATCTCTTGCAGGTGGCCTGCGTAATCGACAGATATGCTGTAGATTCCCTTAGCTGGGCGTTGCAAGTGTCACGATTTTGACAGAATTGGAGCATCGGCAGGAAGTATAAATGCCCCCAAATTGAGACATGCCATTCTCTATGCTAGACTTTTTTCATTGACCATCATATTTGACCTGCGTCGTCGTCTCAAAACATACGCTAGAAGTGCCAAGACAGCTCCAGCCAATAGTGCTTTCTGCACGAACGGCAAGGCTACGATGCCTTCCAAAGGAACGGTGTCTCCTGCCACAGGTTCCGCAACAGGATCCACGGGTGCACTGGCTTTGGGCTCGTCCTTGTGGACTTCTGGACTCAACGTATCAGCGAGGTCAACTAGAAGACACCTGGGAACAAGAGGGCAAGTACATGCCACCCTGAGCTAGAGTTCGGCGTGGATACCTTCCGCCGGCATATCCAGCTCCCCACTCTTAGAAATCTTTATAGGTTCAGTAGGTTTGTCTGAAGAAGTTTTGGTGCCCTCGATCTTTTTCACCACGTCATAGCCTTCGAGGACTTCGCCAAAGACAACGTGACGTCCATCGAGCCAGGACGTGATAATGGTGGTAATAAAGAACTGGGAGCCTGCAGCTTGTCAGACTCAAAAAGTCGGGAAATCTAGACAAATAACAGACCATTGGTATCTTTGCCAGCATTTGCCATGCTGAGAAGGCCCTCCTTTGTGTGCTTCAACTTGAAGTTCTCGTCCTCGAATTTGTTCCCGTAGATAGACTCTCCACCTGTTCCGTCACCGTTGGTAAAATCACCACCCTGGATCATGAACTGCTGGATAACACGATGAAAGCCAGAGCCTTCATAGCCAAAGCCCTTTTCACCAGTAGCCAGGGCGCGGAAGTTTTCTGCAGTCTAGCGATCCGATGAGCACAGATCTCAGCTCTGACAAGTGATAACAGACCTTAGGCACAGTCTTGCCATAGAGGCCCATCACAATCCTTCCGAGAGATTCGCCATTCTGCTCAACATCGAAGTAGACCTTGTTTGTGATCTTTGGTCCCTTTGCTGCTGACGCCGTTTGTCCAATGAAGAGGAACGTAGCGGTCAGAACGAGCATCAAAGACACAATGACATTGCTGAGGTTGGCCATAGTGAAGAACATCAATGAAGCACTGTTTATGACAATCCGAACTTTGGATAAGTCTAGATTGTACAGTTATTCGCAGGGGGGTTTGAGTGTAGAAAGAGTGGACACCTCGGTCTCGAGGCTTGGCGCAGTGACCGCTGAGGAGCCGAAAGGCATTTTCTTACCTGACATTGACAAGAAGATTTCTGCCGGCGAACGTCGAATTCAAGAGCTTTTCGTTCACTTCTCAAAGAAGCCGTAAAAGCAATCATGACAAGATAGCATCTGTGTCTTCAGTCTAAACCTCCATTATGGTAGGAGAGTTACTTCAGTACTCCGCCAACGAACAAGCTGACTGCGACAGGTGTTCCTCTTCAGTGTCAATTTTCCTGAGCACCGCTTCGTGAAGGTACTATTCCCATATTCGACCGTCAAGCAGTCTCATACCTTTGGTCCAATGCGATCTGAAACTAGTCGGAGCGCACAACTGATGCCCCTGTAGGTAGCTCTGCAAACCTTCTTTGGCATTGGTCCCCACACCTCTGCCCGCCTACTCGCCAGACACCATCTCCACAATACCTGCCGTGTTGGCGAGTTGGCCAACAATCAGATTCTCGAAATCAATGCCACGCTCACAAACATGAAAATCGAGAACGACCTGCGGCGGCAGGTGCTGGCTGATATTGCAAGGTTGAAGGATACAGGAACGTATAGGGGGAGGAGACATGCCATGAGGTTGCCCGTGCGAGGACAGAATACTAGGAGCCAGGTAAGTTGTTGTTCCGTTCCCGGGGCGCAGGCTTGCATGTCCTGGACCAGTGAGGGCACATGCTGATGATTGTGACAGATCAGAACAGCAATGAAGCTGAACCGCGTAGAGCGGCATTTAGGGTGAACATACAACTGTAAGATATCTGCATCAAAGGCGTCTGAGGAAAGCGATATTATGGAGAATATGCAATCGACCACTCTCCTTGATCTCAATATGCTCCGCTGTTTATCTTGTTGTCTGACCGCGCTGCGATACTATCCCACTACCTCTATTGATCTGCACTCGTTTATCTTCCGAAGCACTCACAATTCCAAGCGACTTGTCCCAACATACCCCAAAAACTTTCACTCCCTCTCCTGCCACAACTCTACCTTTACCCTTTGCGCTTTCCCGCTCAATCGTGTAGATACTCTCTCCAACAACTCCATCCTTTCCACTTCTCTTCCCTCGGACATCCCACACCCTGCAAGTTCCGTCATGGCTACCACTCACCAGACCATACTCGCTCTCTGGGTCTTTAGCCAGACTCACCACAGCATTGTAGTGTCCACGTAGAGTTATCGCTGACACTGTTGTGGCTGAGTCCCGAGGATCGATGAGCTTAACGTCTTTTCCTGATGATCCCGTAGCAAGGAGGTTCAGCCCCGAGAGCTGAGTCAAGGAAAGAAGAGCATTTGATGTTGTTCTGGTGTCGACCAAGGCAGATGTAACTAGATCCCATGTACGAATACTATGATCCCATGAAGCGGAGTATCCAACCGTCGAATCCTTGCTGTCAAAGATCGATTCTGACACAGCTTCCGTATGTGCTTTCAAGAGAGACAAGGGACCTCTTCGTGGTACCGTCAGAGACTGGTCCAATTTTCGCCGTTTTGACTGCCTGGCGACTGCAGAAGGGAGCAGATTCGATGGTGCTTCTGGAGCTTCTGACTTCCTTGCGGACCAGAACCCAACGCTGTGGTCTGCTGAGGCGGAAAGTACACGATTAGATAACCCGTGAACGGCGACCGAGTTTACACATCCTTTGTGGCCATAGAGTTCAAGTTGTGGAGCAATGCTGCCGGAGGCTTCAGCGTGATCTTCACTGTACCTCCACAACCGAACCGTCCTGTCAAGCCCAGACGACACGAGTTGAGTGGGTGAAAGGAACTTTGCACTTCTGATAGATGGTGTGTGACCTCCATTGGAGGGACTTGGCGACGTTGCAAGTACTTGCGAGGATGTGTCCCAGACCCTCAGGTAGCCATCATAGCTGCTGGAGACGATGCGCTCTTGGTCGTCTCCAACGCCAGCTTTGGCTAGAACAGCTGCGGGACATGATTTAGAAAGCACATCAACGGAACTAACCCAGTCGTCGTGGTCGAACGAAGCAGTATAAGTAGGAGGGATTAGTGCGCGGACATATTCAACGGCTAAGGTTGTCTCTGCAGAGAAACCATTGGCGGTCAGATAGTCATCAATCGAGGTGCGCAGGTAAGATCCGTTGATCAAGAACTCTAGTGGAATCGGCTTTTCCGAACCAAGGAGATTGTTGACCAGTGTTGATAAAGCATACCGGCGCAGAGCTGTTGAGGTCAGTAGAATGAAAAGCGGGATGTGGAGGAATTCTTACAGCTTGGTACCAGAATTGGTCCGAAGCTTTCAGGGAGAGCAAGCTCGGTGTCTCTGGTCGCGAAGTGAAGTCGTACTTGAGACTGAGTGCCTCCAGCTTCCGTCATGATAGGCAGTTTCTGCGAAGCGGAAAAGGCCGATTGGTGCAAGTGATGTCCCAACCCAAATGAGATGTGTAAAGCTAAGCGGCGTGAGCCATGAGAAATTCACCAGGTCAATTAGCAGATTTTATCTGTGGTTGCCAGCGTCCGAATTTGACTCTTTCGTCTCGAAGATGAAGTTTTACGAAAATGCCAAGACCGTGGAAAAGGGGCCACCTACAAATATAACTCAGGATGGAGGGGGGAAATCGCTGCATGAAAGATATCCTTAAAATTTGAGAGTCGCCAGAGGAATGCTTTCTAGCCTGATTAATGGTAGCTCTCTATGACAACCGTTTATCTAACTTTGACAAGGATGGCTGGAAGTGTTCAAACGAGCTGGTTGGACCCAGGAGGCGGACGTGTAGTACAGGAGTTCCGGGGATATCCAGCATTACAAAGACGATTTTTTATCTGCAGAAAGTAATCAATTTAGCTGACAGCGCTCTGCTGACCCAACGCTAGCCTTCTCCCAATGTTGCCAAAGCATACACAGCTGCAAAATAGTACACTCGCGATCCAGGTCCAGACTCCAATACTCTCATGCGAGATGAAGCTATCAGTCCGCACATCATGACTTGAGACGTTGGCGAGAGTTAATTTTCGCGGCTGTAAGGCTGGTGAGGGTACTACATTGGGGTTGATTTTGAGTAATACAAAGGTCCCTGCAATTCCAACGACAGCAGAGAAGATGAAGCCGGGCTTCGACCTATCAATCAAATACCACAGCACAGGATTTACAAGTGCCAGCGTCAAGGAAACTTGTAGAGTTGATTGCCATGGCAATTTCCTCTGCACATCACCATTAGCGCCGCGCAAGTAAAGGTGCTTCATAGACTCACGATAGCAAAGGCAATTCCAACAAAAGCACCAATACTGCGCACCACAGGTGTCCAATCAGCGCTAAAGCCTGGCCGTTCACCATTATCATCTCCATCGGCTGAAGATGACGAGCCTCTTCTTTGGGCTTGACTAACAGGACGTCCAGGGGACGCGGGCAATTCCGACCAGATCGAGTCGAACCAAGGCTGCATGCTTCCAAGAGCCACACCGGCCAGTCCCCAGAAAAACATGTAGCTCGATGAATGTCGATCAAATGCCTCGACCTTGACGGCAGCAAGCTTTTGACTGTCGTGTAAGTGCGTGATGAGCATTCCATATGCTATTCCGATCCCGAATAGAAGTGTGCTCCGCAACAGAAGAGGCAAGTACAGGCCTCGAAATCCGGATTTCCGACGATCAAAAGCTCTCCGTGGCAACTCTTTGTCCCGGCTCACGGCCAATGCTGAAGGCCGTTGGCCGTCAACACTCTGTCTTAGACTGGGCGTTTGCGCACCAGTGCCCCAAGGAGTTGACGGTTCTTCCCTTGAAATCTCGTATCCATTAGGCGAGTATATGCCCAGCAGCGTTGAAGAGGTAAGGTTTAGGATAGATCGCGTGCGGCTTGGAGGAGAAGCGCCATGTAACTTCGCTTCAAGTAGTTCCGGATTCGTATTTTCTGGAGACGGAGACGGAGGGACGGACGACTCGTTTGACGCTGGTGTGAGTTGAAAAGTTCGGCGGGGAATAGGCCGAAGGATCTGTGGCGTCTCAGGCATGGTGTGAGCTTGAGTCCAGACAATTATGCTCAGGTACAATTTGGAAGGAGAACTCGTAAGCAACGGAGATTTAAGTATTACTAACAGCCATGTTCTATGGAGAAGGAAGACAATTTAGAGGTGTAGGACCAGAGGACGAAGGATGGCCTAAGCAGTATACAAAGCCTCCTCAGCATGTGAGTGAGATCCCCCGAGAGACCTTGCATGCCCATCACATGCGCCGAAGTTTGCTGCTGAGAGAGCAGAGAATGCTCGGCATTCTCAGAGAGCGCAGTGTAACAAATTCAATGACGATCGTCTTCGAGGACCTTCATTCGAATAAATTTGAGGAATTCGTTACCTATGTATCCTTTATGATTGCAATGAACGGCATGTGAATGGGTTGTGGGGATGCTTGATCGCCAGTTCCTGCGCTTGTCCACCTGTGCCCGCACCGCTTATCGTGGTCGAGACCACTGCGGGGAGTACCTCAGCCTATCCCCTGTGTCACCAAGCCACTATTCTCAAATAGGAACGTCGCCCATTCAGTGACACAGGCTGAGGTGTAAACCCAGAGCACTGGCCTTTGGCTGCGGCATACCCTTCTACTTCCGAAAGGAGAATGACCCTCGAATTCTGATCATGTATCATATTCCTGGTCACATCTAATCGAACTTCCCTTCTGCTGCTTTCAGTCTCGCTACCCGTTGTTGAGAATGACTGTGTCAAGCGCAGAAATATCCAATGCTTTGCTCATCTCGACGCGCGATGGGAGCTATCCTGAGTCAGAAGAGGTCCTCACAACAGACCTTGCTGCTTCCGCGTTGCGACCCTCTCTCCAGCTCATCGAAGAAGCTAAGCATCGGATCGAGGTTGGCGGTCTTCCCTATTTCCTAGCCAAATCTCGTCTAATCAGGATTGGAGCAGACAGATATTCGAGGCCTCAGCCAAAATAGCTCATCCGACGTGGATGAATGGATTACGCAGGCCAGACGGCTTCAAGAAGACATCCAACGCTCGAAGGCCGTCGCTCAAGAGATCGTGAAAGATCACGAGAAAGGACAAAATCTGGCAGCCAGGGTACAAGATGCAAAAGCAAAGTTGGAGCTTCTACGGAACGAGACATCATTCAATCGAGCCGTCACATTGTCATTAGAGGATACGTGGTCAGTGGATAGAGACCTGAACGAGGCGGAATCCAGCTTGACTACCGGCACATTAATTGAGCTAGCTGCAAATATCGAGCAGCTATCCATTCGCGCTGGGCGGCTGACGGATAGCAATGCAAAGGAGATCAATGGCGGTCGCCTTTCCCGAATACAAGAAGCCGTTGTGGATGGTCTAACAACCGCCGCGAACTCAATGGTAGAATTTCAGAAGAATGATGGGCGACAACGAGTACTAGTAAATCATGGCAACCATGGTTGGTAGTCTACATGTAAAGTTGAGGGAGATCACTGACATGTAATAGAAATGCTCGGCGTTTCTCTGGGCCATCTGCTCGAGACTCTTGGGGAGCTTGATTCGTTGGATGGTTCAGTCAGGATCCTCTCTGGGGCACTCCATCGAAGGATCTGTCAGCCAGTGTTGTCACGATCCTCTGAACCCTTTACTTGCTCCATTGACGCGACATCTCATTGCCTCACGTTGTCTTCGAGGGAAGACCCAAAGAATGTTCAGAACGTGCTTGACTGCCTTTCCATAGTCTTCGTGTTCCTACATACACAATTTCCTACAAGGCTTAGCTCTGCTATCGGAACAAAACTGTCAAGCGAAGTTATCGGTATTTTGATACATGGTTGGCTTACGCCATCTGTCCCCCTTAGCCTGTCAGATCTGCGACAGTCTCATGACATTCACACGAGAGTCAGAGAGCTTGCAGACCTGATGTTATCATATCAATGGCCTGGCCACGAAGAATTGATGGCCTGGGTGGACAGATTGCCACAGACCTGGCTCGAGAAGCGACGGACTTCTGCTCTTGATGCTGTCAGAGGGGCGTTGAAAGCGCGACGTGGACCAGCCAGGGAAGTACAAAGAATGGAGCGTCAGAACATTTCTATACGAGATGAGGCATTTGCTCACAACGGTGGTGATGATTGGAATGTCAATTGGAGTGATGAAGAGCCCGAGACAGCTGCAGCCTTGGCAACTGTAGCCAACCAAGAGGAAGAGGATCTGAGTGGATGGGACTTTGATGAGGTCAGCGGAAACAATGCCAGCGCAGGACCCTCGCCGACTAAAGCCAGTAGAGACATTGAGGATAACTCTGATACGTGGGGATGGGATGAAGACAATGCAGATGAGCCTCGCCCAAATGAGTCTAAGTCACGAACAGGAAGAGCCAATGACCGGCCTGTGAACGGCTCCAGCGAGGATCGTGAGGTTACTCTGACAGAGACCTACGTTGTCACGGATGTACCCGATCATTTGATTGACATCATCTCTAGAGAAGTGCAAGACGCCGAGCAGATGAAGAGTCCAGAGTATGCTGCTTTTGAACGCATATCTGCTTCAGCCGGATTGTTATACATACCGACCTTGGCACTGGCAATGTTTCGTGCAACGGCACCAGCATACTACACTTCGACGATTCCCAACGGAAACATGCACCTGTACAATGATTGCGTTTACGTGATTGAAAAGCTACGGGATCTCGCAAAGAGCACGTCTTCGACTCAGCTGCCACATGATTGTGATGTGTTAGAAAAATTTGCAAAGAGTGCTTACGCTAGAGAGATGGATGTCCAAAGAACCATTCTGGGCGATCTTCTTGATGGTGCACAAGGCTTCGTCAACTGCACCAGGTTTCCATACTCGGCAGAGTGCGAAAACGCGGTCAATTCTACCACTGATCGGCTCCGAGCGGTACATCACGACTGGAGCACGATCCTATCGCGGTCAGCGCTTCTACAGTCCATCGGTTCACTACTGTCTAGCGTGATTGAGAAGATCGTGAAGGACGTGGAGGACATGGAGGACATTTCAGAAGCTGAGTCACAGCGCTTGACAGCATTTTGCGGTCAGTTCTCTGCTCTCGAAGATCTCTTCATGTCAGAACGGCCTGCAGTCGAGGGAGCAGACGGAAAAGCCGTGGCGTTGACCGCGGTCTACGTTTCCAACTGGCTACGATTTCAATATCTGTCAAATATATTGGAAAGTTCCCTCGTTGATATCAAATACTTGTGGACCGAAGGTGAGCTCAGTCTCGAGTTCACTGCGGACGAAGTAATTGAGCTCATAGAAGCTCTGTTTGCTGAGTCGAGCCATCGCCGTAACGCTATTGCCGAGATTCGGCGAAGTCGTCCATAGAACCAATTTAATACTGTTAAAAACCATTGCGCAAAGACTGAATGGATCAAGAGAATATCTACGCACGCCTTTCGTTCTCAGGGTAGTGTGTTCCTACGAAGAAGACAGCCGGTTCATTGCAGTGCCTGTGGCCTTCCTCTTTAAGACAAACATGAACTTCAGAATTCTGAAGGATGTGAGCAAGACAGCAGAAAGTTGAAGAACCTCCAGTATCGTGAATTGTACTTCATATCCAGTATGCAATCTTTCAAGGATTGACAATTTCCTACACAAGGTAAGATAAGTCCCATTTGTACCATGCATATTGTCCCCTTTGCATCCGGTCCCTACCTCATGTTCGTGACGCAACCTTAAGAATGCTATGGTCGCTCGTCTTGCTGCTTTCGATATTATTTCGAAGACTGGACGACTCCTCCAGTTGGCTGTCTGAAACGACACGAGTTTCACGCGGAAGTGTGGTCCAACAACCTCGAACTGAGTTGGCTGACCTTGAAAGCTGGCCACCAGCTGACCAAAATCCAGACTTTTGCGTAACAAACGTCAGTCTCGAGCCGCACTGTAAAATGGGCTCTTTGAAGGCAGACTCGCACTTTCGTGTGGTACAGCAATTTACACCTGAGTATTCACCAAACCGTTTTACCCAGTATGAATCCGAAAGGACTGGAATGCGGGTGGTGGTTGTGGATCAAGAAGGGCCAAAACTATATGGATTCTTCGTACTTGCTACTGAGATTCACGACGACACCGGAGCTCCGCATACGCTTGAGCACCTGTGCTTCATGGGCTCCAAGAGGTACAAGTACAAAGGCTTCTTAGACAAGCTTGCGACTCGAGCGTACTCTGGCACCAACGCCTGGACAGCTACAGATCACACGGCCTATACTTTGGAGACCGCAGGATGGGCAGGACTCGCTCAGATACTTCCCATCTATCTCGAGCATGTTATAGTTCCGACCCTCACGGACTCAGCTTGCGTCACGGAGGTGCACCACATCGATGGAGATGGCAACGATGCAGGTGTGGTGTATTCAGAGATGCAAGGTCTGCAAAATACGGCGAGCGAGCTCATAGAGCTAAGAGCGAAACGTATCATCTATCCCGAACGAAACGGATTTCGTTACGAGACAGGCGGGATGCTTGAACAGCTCAGAAATCTGACTGCGGAACGCATCCGGGATTTTCATCGAGAGATGTACCAACCCAAGAATCTGTGTCTGGCGCTTTTTGGAGAAGTTGATCATGACCATCTGTTGAAGATCTTGAACGCTTTCGAGTCAACCATTCTGGATGATATTCCCAGCCCTACTGCTCCCTTCAAGAGACCTTGGGTTGACTCAGAACAAACGCCTCCTTTGCTCAAGTCTATCATCGAGACTGTTGAGTTTCCAGAAGAAGACGAGTCGGTTGGGCAGATAGAGATCCTGTTTCTAGGACCGCACTGCACAAATGATCTCTTGACCGGAGCTTTGAACATAGTTCTCCTCTATCTAGCGGGCTCGCCTGCGGCTCTTCTTGACAACACCATTGTGGAAAAGGAGCAGCTTGCCAGCGGTGTCTACTTCCAAATCGACAGCCGACCAAGGACCGAAATATCATTCTCCATCTCAGGTGTTGAGACAGATAAGTTGGAGTCGGTGGAAAAGCGATTCTTTCAGGTTCTCCAAGACGCCATGGGCAAGGATCTGGATATGGGTTTCATGCAGGACTGCATAGACCGCCAAATTCGGATGTTCAAGTTCAATACCGAGGCTACCTCCACAGCCTTCTCAGATCACATTATCTCTGACTTTCTGTATGGCAAGCGAGATGGCTCTACCATGAAAACTGTTGCGACGCTGGATGAGTACGCTAAATTATCCAAGTGGGATCAGGAGCAATGGCGAACTTTCATTAAGGACAACATTTCCCATGCTAACCATGTTTCCATTCTTGGAAAGCCATCCGCTGCTCTTTCAGCGAAGCTCAAGTCAGACGAGGCAACAAGAATCGAACAGCAGAAACAGAAACTTGGCCCAGAAGGACTGAAGAGAATGCAAGAGAAGCTGGACAAGGCCAAAGCTGAAAATGATAGAGAGATCCCTACCGATCTGCTTGCCCGCTTCAGAGTACCCTCCACAGAATCAATCCATTTCGTCAACACGTCTTCGGCACGCTCTGGTCCCGCGCTGGAGGTCGGTAGGCCACAAAACCGATATCAAACCATTGTCGACGCAGATAGCTCGCACAATACCCTCTTCCTCGACTTTGAGCATATACCCTCTAACTTCGTGCGCGTCTACATCATAGTATCAACACAGAAGCTGCCACTCGAGCTCCTCCCGCTCCTCTCGATCTACATGGAGGCATTCTTCAACTTGCCAGTACAGCGAAATGGCGAAAGGATTGATTTCGAGCAGGTTGTTGTCGAGCTGGAGAGAGATACAGTAGGCTATGATATTCACGATGCAGGAGATCTTGGCAACATTGAATGCTTGCGAATTGGCTTACAGGTCGAGCTTGAAAAGTATACTGTTGCAATCGATTGGATCAGACAACTTCTGTGGAAATCTGTATTCGAAGTGGACAGACTCAGGGCTGTTACAGCAAGATTGCTGGCGGATATTCCAGAAAGCAAACGTAAAGGAAGCTCTATGCTGGATGCAGTTACGTCGATGATACACCTTGCTCCAGAATCGATAGGTCGATGCCGGAGTACACTTGTCCAAGCTCTGTACCTAAAGAACATCAAACACCTCCTCAAAAGCAATCCAGAGGCTGTTGTAGCACGATTCGAGCAGCTTAGATCCAAGCTTTGTCAGTTCGAAAACTTCCGCGTACTCGTCATTGGAGACCTAGAAAAGCTGAAGAAACCGGTGGCTTCGTGGAAACCTTTCCTGAAAACTCTGGATACAAGCAAGCCTTTGTCGCCTTTGGGTAAGCGTGTGGATCGCTTGAGTGAGGCTGGACAGCATCCGGGCAAGTTGGCTTATATTGTGCCAATGCCAACGGTGGATTCGTCCTTCGCTTCCTGCACTGCCTTGGGCCCAAAATCTTTCGACGACCCCAACTTACCTGCTCTGATGGTTGCCCTGTCATACATGAACGCTGTAGAAGGACCCTTGTGGGTTGCTGTACGCGGAACTGGTCTGGCGTATGGTACATCGATGTCGTACGACATCGAATCTGGCCACATTCACCTTGATGTCTACAGATCCCCAGAAGCATACAAAGCATTTGAAGCAAGTAAAAAGGTTGTGGAAGACCATACCAGTGGTGTAATGGACTTTGATCCACTCATGCTCGAAGGAGCTATCAGCAGTATTGTCGTCGCTTTTGCTAATGAGCAAGGTACTCTGGCCAGTGCTGCTCAGGCGAGCTTCATTCGACAAGTGATGAGAGGTCTACCAACAGATTATATGAAGAAGATGCTGAGGAAGGTTCGCGACGTCAAAACCGATCAGATTAAGCATGTCTTGAAGAGTATGGTGCTGAATCTTTTCACGCCTGGGAAGGCTGATGTTGTCATCACTTGTGCACCAGGCCTCAAAGACGTCAGAACTAGATTCCCTCTCTCATTTTCTTATTTCACTAACCTTCTCCAGGGAATCAAAAGCAGTCTCGAATCCGTTGGTTTTACGCCAGAGATCAAAGACGTAGACTTCTTTCAGGACGATTATGGCCTGGAGCCAGCAGCTGAGGAAGAAGAGGATTCTCAAGAAGAAGAGGATGAAGTGGAAGAGGATGGTACTGAACGTGACGATGCTCAAGAAAATTGAAGATGCAAATCTGGACTCACACCATCATAGAGCCATGACCAATGGGATAGAGCATGTAGAAGAGAAGAGATAAGAGAATTGATGCTTTGCCAGGCGATACAATTGTTACTTCTTGAGAGTGAGGACCATTGCACTGCGCCACTGAACAACGAGGAAAATGCGGCCTCAGGCCTGGCTGTAATGTGTTGTAGGGCTGAGATGAGTCAATATCAGAGGGACCGCATTTTGATTTCTTCGGATAACTTCAACAACGCCGGCCTCCCTTTCATGTTGTTTTTCGTCTTCTACGTGCGAAACCAAGATAGTGGAATACGAAGAGATAAGTTAAAGTTGTCAATAATCTCTCACAGGAGTCGCGCTGTTCAAGGGCTCCACCACCACAAATTTTCTGGCCATCCCCGCCATATCAAGAAGCCAGCAGAAAGTTGAGCGCGTATTTCGTACCGCAATCATGGCTGCAAACGGCGATTTCTCAGACGATGAGTCGCAACCTGGCTCGCCCGTTGCGGAAGAAGTCCCAAATGGTGAACAAGACAAAGTTGAAGATGTACCAGAAAAGCCGAAGTCAGCACTGAAGAAAATCACAGCAGTCGAGCCTTTACCAGACGTAAAACGACCTCCTTTACCAGAACAACCGGATCCGGAGGACCTAGATCTAACGTCCTTAACTCCGCTCTCTCCTGAAATTATTTCTAGACAAGCTACCATCAACATTGGGACTATAGGGCATGTGGCGCACGGAAAATCTACTGTGGTGAAAGCCATCTCAGGTGTACAGACTGTCAGATTCAAGAACGAGCTGGAGAGAAATATTACAATCAAGCTGGGATACGCGAATGCGAAGATCTACAAGTGTGATAATGCAGAGTGTCCAAGACCGACATGTTACAAGAGCTTCAAGAGCGAGAAAGAGGTCGACCCGCCGTGTGATAGAGAAGGCTGCACTGGTACCTACAGATTGCTGCGACATGTCTCGTGAGTAACAAGCCTTTCCTCAAGTGTCCTCACTAACAGAATTTCAGATTTGTCGACTGCCCAGGTCATGACATTCTCATGAGCACTATGTTGTCAGGAGCAGCTGTCATGGATGCAGCTCTTCTACTTATTGCTGGAAACGAGAGCTGTCCTCAGCCTCAAACCTCCGAACATCTTGCTGCTATCGAGATCATGAAGCTCAAGCACATCATCATCCTACAGAACAAAGTTGATTTGATGCGAGAAGAAGGCGCACAGCAACACCATCAATCCATATTGGACTTCATTCGAGGCACCGTTGCCGAAGGATCCCCTATCATCCCCATTTCCGCCCAGCTGAAGTACAACATCGACGCGATCAACGAGTACCTTGTTACTAAGATCCCAGTTCCTGTTCGAGACTTCCAGGCAGCTCCACACATGATCGTGATTCGGTCATTTGATGTCAACAAACCTGGTGCAGAAATCGAGGATCTGAAAGGAGGTGTCGCAGGTGGAAGTATCCTGACTGGCGTACTCAAGCTGGGAGACGAAATCGAGATAAGACCTGGTATCATCAGCAAAGATGAGACTGGTCAAACCATTTGCAGACCCATCATGAGCCGCATTGTTTCCCTGTTTGCAGAGCATAACGACCTCAAATTTGCCGTCCCTGGAGGTTTGATTGGTGTTGGAACGCGCGTCGATCCTACTTTGTGCCGCGCGGATCGATTAGTAGGTCATGTACTTGGTCTACGAGGAAGGTTGCCTGCTATCTATATTGAGCTGGAGGTCAACTTTTTCCTCCTTCGCAGATTACTGGGTGTCAAAACCGCAGATGGCAAGCAAGCGAAGGTAGCCAAACTGTCAAAGAATGAAGTCCTGATGGTCAATATTGGATCAACCGCAACGGGTGCCAAAGTCATGGGTGTCAAGGCGGATGCTGCTAAGCTGACCCTAACGAATCCAGCTTGCACCGAGATTGGAGAGAAGATTGCTCTGAGTAGGAGGATAGAGAAACACTGGAGGTTGATTGGATGGGCGAATATTGTACAGTAAGTCATGTCGTCCGTGTGTGACCGGGAGATTACTAATCGTTTACCACAGTGGCAACACGATCGAGCCTGCGAGCTCTTGAAGAATCGCTCTCGTGGGCACGGTACTTGAGAGAACAGGCCAAGCCGAAGTACTCCGCTGAAAGGTGGAAAGGGTCGGGTCCCAGTACGCTCCATGTATGAGCGAGGTACTGCGACGTTGAGCCTCCAGGTTGGATCGCAATGAAGTTGGCTTGTCACCAGTCAAATCATCGCATTCCATTTAGAGCGGAGGATATCGTGATCATTACAGAGCATCTTCCTGCGATATCGGGACTGTTCCTGAATGACAAAGGTGAAGCAATTCACAGAGATCAAGAAAAGGGCAGCGAATTTTAAACCGCAGCTAGTTGCATTGCCACTATCAGGTCTCTTTTGCAAGATTCACAATGCTCATTTGAGTATTGGAGATATTCACGTGATCCGGAGGGAAAATTCTATGACACCAGGTTCTGATGAAATCATGACTCCTACCCAATAAAAGCCCATTACCAACACCGCTGAGTTACACTAAAGTCTGTTGATTAGTTCAAAAGGATGTGCAAACAATGATGCCATTGATCAGATTCTACGGTAAGTCTGACGAGCGTTATATTTTACCCCCTTGCCCTTCATACCGACCTCAGGTCTTGTCTTCATTCTAGGAGCCTTGACAGACTTGACTTCAAAGACATTTCTTTTTACAGGCCGTGATCTCCTCTTGAAGGATACGAGACGGGTGAAATGACTTCAATCAACGAGTGATTTCAGCCTCACTATTACATTTCATTTTCCCAGTGTGTGACTGCGGAAATCAGCTCTACCTTCACAAAGACCTTCTTCTTCACCCTAAGAACAAGCTCAACCACACATAATGTCCTCTAGCAACTCACCCCCGAATCCTGGCCAGCCCAAACGTCCCCCGAACGCTCCCCCTTCCAGTGCCCTCCGCCGCGCCGCCCCAGGCCTCCTCGCCGGCGGCACTGCCCTTACCCTCCTCTGGGCCTACTTCTCCGTCCGTTCCGTCTCAGCCCCAAACCTGCTCCGCACTCCCGGCGTGAAAAAAATCGAGCGAGCCTACCGCGGCGCCGGCGCCACCGGAACACACACCCCAGCCTACGGCGGGACCATCCAAGGAAAACGTGATGACGAGAGTTTCAGAGGGGATGCGCAGGGGACGTTACACCAACCTGGGCCGCCGCAGATGAAGAGTGGGGGGAAGAGGGATCTTAATGTCAGTGGGCCGAATCCGAAGAGGGATGGGCCGGATGGGGGTGGGAGTAGGGATCTGCGGTAGGTTCAGAGACCGTCATATGGGCAGAGTAGTGGGGTGGGAAGTTGTGGAATAGGTCTAAGTATGACAATGAGGATCAGAAGTGAGGGAACATGGAAAATGTGGCCCATGAGAGTTGTGATATGCTGTGTGGTGGACGGCATAGGGAGCTTTCTGCTTCGAGATTGTGAGTGGAGAGAGAGGAGACACGCTCTGGGGGTCTGGTTGGGATGAGTTGCCGGACTATTGCTGTGCAAAGCATGATCGTGAAAACCACGCTGGCGTACTGAATACTATAGAAGCAGGCGTCTTTCGACGGGCTCAATTATCGACCTGAAAAGGCAGGGGTTTGAGGACCGTGCTAGCATTAAATGCATCACTTTGGGTTTGCTCGACTCTCCTCATGCTTGTATGGAAGTTCTGATTGGTATCTTATTGTTGTGGTGTTCTCACCTGATCACTTGATCTTACTTCTGAAGCTGATGTGTGGTAACAACCACAGCCCGTGCCATCGCAAATCGCAACACTCCCCTACACAATATGCCTCCTTCGCGAAGTACTGCCCTTGTCCGTCTGCATACGACGCCCACCTCATCTCACGATACCTTCGAACCTGGTCTTAAACCACTTAACGGTATCATCTGTGGTAACCTTATGCTGTTTGCCAATCTTGCTCTTGCACCGTCTCCTCTTCGCAACACGTGCTCCCGGTCTGCTCCTGGAGAAAAAATCAGCCACGATGACGCGTTGGAATTGGAGATCCAACTCACATGCAGCAATAAAAGTCCATTCCGTAGATACCAATGGCGGGGTCGTATTTGATACCAAGATCGATATGTTCCGAGATGCCAAAACCAAAGTTGCCAGTATCTGAGAAGTTCTTCTTCCTTAACTCGTATTCTTTAACCTTAAGACCTCGCTCGAGAATTTCTTCGGCCTTGGGGCCTCGGACAGTGACATGTACGGCGATCTTTTCGTTTCTTCGGATACCAAATGAGCGGACGGTGTAGCGGGCTTTGCCTGTAATCGTGAAGCTGCAATTAGAGTCTCTCAAATAGGACGAAACAGATTTTAACCAGATTATGGCGTACTGTAGACAGGAGTTTGACCACTCAGCTGTTCCAGCACTTTTGCGGCACGAGTGAGTCTATCGCCAGATTCTCCCACGGAAATGTTCAACACCAGCTTGTCGATGCGGAGTTCCCGCATGGGATTTGAGATCTTGTCGTTGCCTTCCGCCATCTTGAGAGATAACAGGTTTAACGAGTGCGACAGAATTTTGTTGATCGAATTGGTGTGGAATAATTCGACGTGCAATTTTGTGGCTTCCAAGCCCTTAGCGCGGAGTCTTCACGCTATACTTAAACTGGCCAGCTCCATGCTTGGCCTTTGGATGTTATTTTAGTTCCTGGCGGTCTACTTTGGATTTATAAAGTCGAAACTCGGATCAGGCTTGCAAGAGCCGTTTTCCTTGAAGTCACTGTTCACCGAGTAGCTCCGGTAACCGCTTTGGCAGTCATACTTTTGAAAGAACACAAGTCGCATTCGTGCGCAAATTGGCCAGAATGGCTTCGAACAAGCAGGGGAAGATGGTAAGCCGCGTCCAAATCTACCACGCTGGAGCGTATTGTTGATGACAGCAGCTGATTCGGTGTTTAGCAAAACCTTGTGTGCTAGGTTCAAAGCTCCTTGCCTTCATTCAACGATTCTGACGGTGATAGATCAATTATCGCATGCGAGTGACGCTCAACGATGGAAGACAGATGACAGGCCAGATGCTGGCATTTGATAAAGTTAGACTCTCCTTCTCTACAATTCCCTTTCTTTCCATTTGCTGACTATTGCTAGCATATGAATCTTGTCTTAGCCGACACAGAAGAATTTCGCAAAGTCAAGCGAAAAGCAGCAAAGTCAGTGCCTGCGGCACCCGGCTCAGCAGCAGCACAAGCGATGGTGGAATCAGAAGAAAAGCGTACACTAGGGCTTACCATTGTCCGTGGCACCAACATAGTCTCGTGTTCTGTGGAAGGTCCACCACCATCAGATCCATCCGCCAGATTAGGTCAGAGCGCACCAGGAGCACCAGCGACATTGCAAGCCGGAACAGGAATTAGCAGACCGGCCGGGAGAGGGTTACCAGTAGGACTGGGAGGACCGGTAGCAGGTGTTGGAGGGCCGGCGCCGCCAGGCGGGTTTGGGGGCTTCCCACCTGCTGGCTTTCCTGGCGGAGCGCCGCCTGGTTTCGGAAGGGGAGGACCACCGGGAGGACCACCGGCAGGATTTCAACCACCTGTAGGATTTGGCGGACCACCTGGAGGGCCTCCTGCCGCTTTTCAGCCGCCTCCAGGTTTTCAAGGGCCGCCTGGCCAAGGAAGAGGATTTCCACCACCAGGTTATGGCGGGAGGTGATGAAAGATACCAGTCAGAGGCGAAAATGCCCAGGAATTTGGTTCGATGCAATTCGCTCCCATTCCAAATGCGAAGTGGATATCAGAAGATTTGTACTATCGACTTAATGCTCGAAGTCATGAGGCTAAATTCAGCAGCATGGCGTCCGGGGCAGATCAGACAGTCGGGCACCAGTGTTGGAAACAGAATTCCTACCAAGCTCAGAGCCATAGCTGCAATAAGAAGAGCAATCACTTGCGCGACTTCAAGCTGAGAAGATTGTTGCGTAGTAGTCCTTCCAATTGCACCCTTCCACTACCAGTATAGCGGAACAACCTCCGCTCCGGGATTCCCAAAATCTAAACTCCGAGCGAAACCGCAGCTCAACATCCTTCCCAAAGCCAGAAGTTTCTCAATTGCCCACTTGCTTCCTACGTACACCCTTCTTTGTCTCTTCCTCCGATCCTGATATCGCGCCGTCAAGATGGCAGCCGCGGTAAAAGCTATCAATGCGAAAATACGATCGAACAAGGTGCTGGATTACTTCTGCTCCACACGTGAGTTCCCTCTCCGCAGCCCGGTCTAGGCAGCGCTTCGTCTCGTCCCTACCTAACGCGCGTGGTTGCCCGTGAACCTTGTGGAAGTCATGTTGCTTCATGCCGAGGAGATCTGGCAAGAGGACTGGGCAAGATCAAGCTGACTCTTTTATGCAGATTTCTGGGGACCCGCATCCAATTTCGGTATCCCAATTGCGGCAGTAATGGACACACAGAAAGATCCGGACATGTACGTTTCATAGACTCATTTGCCGACCTGTGTGCTATCGCGTCTTTGAGCAAGCCCTGCTCCTAGTGTCGCCTCCACACTCATGACGGGAATGCCAATTGAGCTTGTCATCGCCTGCCCGCTTTGCCAGCAGATTCTACCCTATATCTCTCCTCTCTTCTCTTAGAAAGAATAAATGCCCGTCCTCTCGCTCTGCAAAATGGGGCCCGTACTCGCCCCTCAGCCTCTCTCCGCTTTTGGCTTCTCTCTAGCACACTTCCACCGACAATTCACCACAGTAAACCAATAGTTTCAGCTCACAAGATTACAGTATATCTGGCCGTATGACCGGCGCTCTTACAGTCTACTCTGCGACCTTCATGCGCTACGCCATGGCCGTACAACCTCGAAACTACCTCCTCTTCGCATGCCACTTTGTCAACTTCAACGCCCAGCTCGTACAGGGATATCGGTTTTATTCATATTGGAAGTGAGTCTACATCCTCCACCCATGCACACATTGATGCATGCAAAGGATTCCTGATAGTTGGGAATCACAATGGTCGTTGCCTTGTTCAGAAGCCGCCCTCAAGAGCTCTAGAAAGCCTAGGGATGATGGTTTTGCTCCATTTTCTTCGTGCGGGGGGCCTGGGAATCTGCACTAAGCCGCTTTACCGTTGTTCAACTGCACTGGATTGAAGACAAACACTAATGTCTTTCTTTTCGGCACAAACAGCATGGGCGGTCGTGAAGCTTCCCTAGAAGCTCAAGCGAAATCCGGAGCAGCGCACGCGAAGGCACAAGCGGAGGGTGTGGCGGCACGAGCGGAGACTCTGGCAGCGGACGCTAAGGCTAAGGGTGGGCAAATCGTCGAGAAAGTCAAAGGAAAGCTGTCGTGAGTGTCGGAGACGAGGTGATTGGTTGTGCGGGTCAACCAATGGAAAAGCTATGGGATAGACGGCTGAGGTGGGATGCTGCGATTTCGAAGAAGGCTGGGAAAAGGACTGAGAAAGGGGTAAAGTGGTCCCAAGAAAGATGCCTGATGCTCTGGCAGCCCGTTCGAGCCTCTAGTCTGCTTTGAACGACCAACTCAGTCAATGCTTCGGTAGGTACGGAAGACCTCGACTGAGGGGGAAGCATGTGGTACTGGAGTGGAAGAAGAGATGCCTGATCAATATATATACCCTACGAAGGTACTTATATCTTGCCACAATCACGCACCCCCAATAAACACGTTGTATAGAAGTGGTTCAAGATTGTTTTCACTTAGTCAGCGTGGATGGCCCGATGAGGGTACCAGTACTCCGTAACTTCTCCTGAATCCATCACAACCATATATCCCCACAGAACTAATACTTTGAGTCTTCATCGACAGCTTGTCTGGTCCATCAATTATCCCGCATTGCTTGGTGGACCCTTCGCGCCTGATCTGGAAAGTCCAGTATGCGTGATAACCACGGAAGACAACTGTCATGGCTAGTTGATGCTGGCTGTTTGGCTTTCTGCATCCTTGTGCTTTGGCTTTTTGTTGCACACGCGGATCTGAGCCCTTTTTCCAAGGTCTTCGAGCTTCCTTTTGCCGAACAGCTGTCAATTCTGACATCACTCATTCTCTTGAAGCCTCCCAGAATCATCTCGTGGGCCCCACCAGTACTTGCCCGGGACAGAATGGATCCGCCTGTCAAGTATACATAATGCCTCGGATGGAGCATATCGATTACGCTTGAGAGGTTCCTTCTGAAGGACGCTCCTTCCTACCATGCGCTATCTTATACATGGGGTCCTGCAGAGGGGGTGGCTGAGGATAGAGACACCACCCAGTTTTCGTTGACTATCAATGGACATGCACGTACTTATCCAAAAAATCTCGTGCGTGCACTAATCCAAATAAGAGACCTCAAACTGGATGGCTACTACTGGATTGACGCCCTCTGCATCAATCAGCTTGACAACAGAGAGCGAAGTGCACAAGTCAATATCATGGACAGGATCTACCAACGAGCAGAAACTGTAGATGTATGGCTCAGCAGATCATACTCAGATACGGAGAATGTGAACGAGATTCTCCGCGAGCTTCTTCGCGTGCAAGACGAGTATCAAGGAATGGAGACATTTCCCAAAAGGCCCATGTGGGCCAATGGCCCTGAAATATTGCCAGAAGTGGATTGGGAGACACTCGTTCAGATCCTCTCCAGACGTTGGTTCCATCGTCTATGGACTCTCCAGGAGTTCGCTCTGGGTGCCAACGTCAATCTCTGGTGTGGACCTCACATAATTCAATTGGAGCTTCTTCAACAGAGTGCACAATTTCTGTCAAAACATCAGATCCCCATGACGCCCTCATATGGCAAAAGTGGCATAGCTGGAGCAGCCATTTCCCAACTTACCGTGTTGCAGCAAATGGTTCACTCGCCCGAATTCGTCAATCTGGACTTTCGAAAATGCTTCCAAGATCTAGATTCACACTCATCCATTGACTATGAGAGTCTACTGGCATGGGTGTATTGGCGAAGCATATCGACCTTTGCCTCAGATCCTCGAGACTATGTATTCGGTATTTTGGGCATTGCAAATGCAATAGCGAATCGAATGGGCCTGGTGTTCGAACCTCACAAAGCTGACTACTCGTTGAGTGCTGCCGAAGCTTTTCAGAAATTCATTGTCCGTATTATGAACGGACATTTCGGTATTCGAGCAATCGCGCTCATCCAGCCCAGCAGCGATAACAGAACACCCGATCTGCCGTCCTGGGTACCAGACCTGGCCAACAGACAGGGATTTAGCATATCAACATCTGATGGTCTGAGATCTTCCGAGAGGAACAACTCGTATAAATCCGTAATCGGATGGTGGCATGATGCAGGTTCAGCCTTCTCCGTCCATGGGCGGAACCTTCATCTGCAAAGCCATCGTATTGGGAAGATCATCAAGACTGCCAATAGCTTCCCTAGCATCGTTGACTCGACACTTTGTCCCAGCTTCGTGGTTAGCTTGATTTCGATGTTGAACGTTTTACCAGAACCCTATCCGTGGACCAATCAGTCACCGATCGACGTGCTGTTGAGTACTATGTCGCTTGACGAGAATGGTACAACATATTCCACTAAAGCACAGAACTCTACGGACTTTGAGAAGTGGCTTTACAACAGCCTTCAAGTTCTTGTGTTTAGCAAGGTGCACAATGGATTCTCAATAGACGACATTATTGACAGTCTTGAACCCTTCTCGCCATGGACCATTTCTGCTCTCAGTGAAGATTTCCCCGATCGTGAGATGTTGCGATGGACCTTCCATCGCAATCGCTTTGCCTGGAAGAATATCAACAGCACCGAGACCGAGAAGCTATTTACCGTACAGGGAGACTTCTGTCGCGCATTTTCTCGCCGGTACAGCCGCATGCCTGGGCAACGTCTGTTTCTGCTCGAAGCAGAGGAAGGTGGTTTGCTTGGTCTGGGCCCAAACAACTTGCAGACAGGGGATTCTCTCTGGGTGACCTCAGGGTCCGAATGGCCTTATGTCTTCCGGTCTCGCGAAGAACACAGTGCGATGAAATATGCCGACGGGATGACTTGTAGCTCGATTTACGAGTTCGTGGGAGAGGCATATGTCCACGGCATCATGCATGGCGAACTCTTCCGTCACAGTGCTCCCCAGTGGCAGGAGATTGTGCTTCGATGACTGAAGAACATTGCAGCTCTACTTTGTGGTTTGTCTAAGCCATGTACTCTGGCGACACACGTTCCTGATCGCCTTGTCTCACAACGGACTTGAGGTATGATCACCGTAGTAATAGCACTCTACTGACTTCGCTTAAAGCCATTGTCGCAAGACCAACATTCTATGGAGCAGCAGTAATTCGCATAGACGCGCTAGGTTGTGTTCAGGTCATCCACCTTCGCACTCACGATTCAACTGCCGAGGAAGCTTGTGGTCATACCCCATAGTAAGTCGTATGGAACAGTCCCTTTGGAAACTCTCAACTAAATGCACATGCATCCGGCGGATGAGAAAGAAATCATTGAAGCTTGGATGACCTTATTAAGCTTCAAGTCCGACCGAACAGCTCTGGACCTCAACGGACATGATGTGCCCCTGCTCTTCGGAACGGATCGTAACAAGCTCCATGAAGACGCCTACACGATACCCGAGGAGACTGACGCCGAAGTCACCATCATCTCCACTGGGGAAGAATCGTGCAACGCTTTCGAAGGTGCAGAAATCGTGAATTCCAGAGGGCCTTGCAACGCGCATGGTGTAAGTGTCCTAAATACGACTTTTCGAGGACCAGACGCAAGAACACCGTGATACGGTTGTTCCATAGAACACGAGGCCTGTCATCTCGTTCGAGGCGATGTCAACTCATAGCTAGGCAAAATGGGCGAGTGGGAATATCGGTCTGGCCATCTTTGGCACGACTGTCCTGGCGGATGCGATCTTTCTGCGCTTCGAATTCACGGACACTGATATTACAAATTGGCTTGCGAGGTAGGTGATGGATCTGGGAGGCCGGAATGCGGACTGTAACCTGGAGGGACACTTGAAGTCTGTGTGAAACACCTACCAGCGGTGTAGATGGACCAACCAGACGGTAGACAACATATTTCCTCGTTACTATTGGCTATGCTTGGAGAATGCTGTGGTCTCTTGAATAGGTGGTCAACACCGTGGACGCCTGAACTTCGGCCTTGACAGCCCCTGACAATCACTTCTTTGAGGGCCTGCTCGAGGTGCCAAGTACCTGAAATCTATTTGGGGGGGGCGTTGTCGCCTATTCTATTTGAAGGGGACTTTCCATGGTCAAAGGGACCTAGGACTTTCGCGCCGGCCAATACTCTAATCTATTTGTGGATGAGGAGAAATATCGACTTTTTGTTTGACAGATTCCATGCGTGGTGGCGCGAGAAGCCGGATGCAATGCTTCACGTATTCTTCATCTGAGCTCGGGTGATCACCCTCGAACCTCCCACTACTTCCTTCGGAACGCCTTTGGAAAGATCCTCAAGTCTTTCGCCCTCTTCCAATGGAGCGATATGCATTGCTAGATTTGACATCTGCCTATCGAGGAGGAACCAGCGGCATTTCAATACGCAGAGCCTCCGAACCGACTGACCTGCTGTCAAGCGAACATGGCCGATATGCGACGCACAGATCTCGGTCACGATTTCGTCACACAGGATCCCACACTGCCCAGCCTGCAGGGGGAAGGCGCCTAGAATGCATCGCCGAGCAAATCACGATTGGCATTGGAACTTTACACGGCTCAAGAAATAGTTCGCATGCCATATTTGGTTTTGAAGAACGCCAGCGTGCCAATCGTTTTTCCGGAGCGCGTGCTGTGAGTTGGTTTCCAGGTGCCTTAAGAGGTGGCTTACCGCCTTTCTCCGCTGTCTGGAAGTGCCACAGCAGACAGATGGCATGGCATATATAGCTCATCAAGGGTTTTTGCTGGACAGATGGCTCGCCATGCGGAGAGGATTCTCGAGCGGCTCCAGATGTCAGAAACGGTCCGGCTCGTTATCCTGCCCTTTCCATGGCGTTTGTGCTCCGGGAGCTCTCACCGTACCACTATGCAGCACTTGAGTATCGACAGATTCGACTCATCAACCTCCAGGCCCGACAAGGCAGTTACCTGAAATGTACCGTGGAGATTCTTGACCTGGACACTGCTCCGCCTTTCACGGCGTTGTTCTACACGCATGGCCCTCCTGTCGCTCGTGACGAAGGTCACCAAGAAAGCTATGATAGCCTCCATCTTGTGCCATTGATTTGCGATGGAAAAGAGCTCCCCATCAAGCCGAATCTGGCCACTGCATTGGAGCAATTGGGGCCGGCTGGGCAAAGATGGATCCTACTGGATCGATGCAGTATGCATCAATCAGAAAGACATGCTCGAACGCCGAACTTAGATGAGAATGATGGGGGACATCTACTAGACTGCAGACAGGGTCCTAATTTGGCTCGGCAAGGAGGACCGGGACTCAGACATTGCCATTATGTTCATCATGGAATTGCTACCGAAAATTGAAGATTTCATCGAGAAAAAAGGTCGTGACTCACTTGTCTATTTCACCTCCAGAGACCCACAGGCCTACGACAAGCTCGGCATTGAATATCTACCTACGGACATATGGGATGGTCTGGCTGACTTTTTCGAGCGGAGGTGGTTTGGCCGAGCATGGACGTTCCAAGAAACTCTGCTTCCAGAGAAATTTGACCTCTTTTGCGGTCCGAGACAGATACCATGGAAGAGGCTTGAAGATCTCCTGAAAGTTTTACAATTGTCAAATTGGCAAGAATCCCGCTCTCGGGCCAAAACCCCTTCCTTGGATAAGATAGAAATGATTCCAGGCGATAATCTTGCAGCGACTATGAAGCTAAGGAACTTATTCCTCAAACCAGATCCGGACTATCAGATTTACCTTGGTAATATTGCTAGAGATAGCGACAACGAGGATCTAACCCTTGGATACATAGACCATCTGATCTATCAGATGCGACTCAGGTCTGCGCAGGATCTTCGTGACCGCTTTTCCGCACTCTACGGAATATTTTCGAGACTTTGCCTGTTCGCAGAGCCAAAGCTTCAGAACCCGCCGATTGGTCCAGACTGCACGAAGACGGTTGCCCAGGTGTATACTGCGAACATCAAATCACTTCTTGCCCACTCGAAATCACTCTTCACACTCTCGCAGGTCAAAGATCGATCGTACCGGAAGCTGAGCGATCTCCCATCGTGGGTAACAGACATGACGGCGTTTACGACGACGTGCCTTGTACGAGAGGGTAGGGGAAACATCTTCAATGCTTCAAAGGGGGCCTTGCTGCAGATATTGCCCGCTTCGAACCTCGAGACGCTATCTCTTGCCGGATATTGGATTAATGCCGTCACCGCAACCGGCGATAATCACAATCGAGCTAAGCCCCATTGTGAACCATTTGGGGCAAGTGTAGCCTTATTGTTGAAGATGCCAAAAAACTACATCACCGGTCAGGACCGTGTCGAGGTTTTCTGGCGGACGCTAATAGCAAACCTGGGCATTGACGAAGGTGTCCATCCCGCCCCGGAAGCGCTGGGCAGATCCTTTCGCAAAACTTTAATGTTGCTGCACTCGTTGCGCTTGGTGGGAGCTGAACACCAGGATGATCCTCAAAACCCAGCCGCCATGAAACCTCAATACGAGGATGACCCTGGGTACTAAGGCGTCTTACAACTTATAAAACCTATCATGGCTTTGGCAAAGTCTTCCCCAGAGGCCGCCGATTTGATTCCGTCTCGAGAAGAAATACTGCAGCACAAGGACCTGCACGCCAATATTTTCGAGCTGCAAAGAAGAGACTCCATACGAAAACAGACAACCGTGCCGCCGCCGCCAGCGACACCGACGACGACACGCCAGGCTGGACAGGACGAGGCAGCAACGGCATCAGGAGTAAGCAGTTGGCGTTCCTTGGTATCGTCAACTCAACAGGATCATGTTGGGCCGCCGTATCTTCAAGGGGGATCTTCTGGGTCTTGGCTCGAGTCAGTCAGCGCAGGAGACGACATCTTTGTGCTCCCAGGTGCACGATTGCCATTCGTGTTGCGTCCCCGTCAGCCTGGCTGGTAGGAGCGGTGCATGTCACGAAATGGTCGGCGAAGCACACATACACGGAATCATGCAAGGCGAGGCGCTCGACCGAGGGGAACCGAGCAAAATGCACTTGTAAATAATTCAAAAGCAGTTACTTTCCAAGGCCAAATTGAAATAGAATTTGATAGAATGCTAAAATCATACATCTTAATAGTCTGATATTTAAAGAGATCTATTGTGAGAGTCCTCGTGTAAATAGAGCTGACGTGAGTTGAGAGTATATAAATCTTTTATCTAGAAGTATCAAACAGTCAAGATTTCCAAGTGTGTCTAGATTTGGTGGCTACTAATTCACTAGTGACTCATCGAGTGATGCTATGCAAGAGACCTGAACGCTTGATCTGCTCTGCTAATTTCTTAAGAGTCATCATTGTATGACGATGTTTTCTGCTGAACCGATGCCATGCCGACGGAACCCAGAAAGGCCCAGTAAGTAGCACTTTCCTACTTGACTAGTGATGGGTGGTACCAAACGCGCTATTGAACACTGTCGCTTGGATGACAACATCTATGGAGGAGTATATGGGAGAGAGAGAGAGAGAGAGAGAGAGAGAGAGAGAAAGAGGGGGCAAATCTGCGAGAATGCTTCAGTTCTCCATCCCATCCCATCCCATCCCATCCGTAAGAAGTACGAATAAGTAATACGTAGGTTTCCATCCCCCCCCCCACCTCCGCAAAAAGTGGTGGTGGATTGGATGCCTATCCTCAAAGCGTTATCAACATGGCCAGGAACGGGAAAACCAGGTTCCGAAATCCCTGGCGTCAATGAGAGATGTGCTGCTGCTGCTGCTGCTGCTTTACCGCATGAATTACACTCGACAGGAATATGGGAGGATGTAAAAGATAGGAGACTCTGTCTTGGTACTTGACTCGGTTTCGAAGATTCGGGATAGCAGGTGATACTGAGTTAAAGTCTGATGAGAGTAGATGTTCAGATGCAGATTTTTGTTTACTTTACTACTCTTCGTGTTTGGTTGGTTATCCTTTGGAGGATATGTCATGGCGAGGTTGGGGGATTAGGAGAATACTTACTACCTTTTTGTGGGTATTACTAGGTCTAGTTAGCCTGAAAGGGAGAGAGCGATGTCAGTCACGAGGAGCGGCAGGCCATTTTCAATCAAGGATCAACTTTGGTAATCTGCAGAGCATTTGTAGAAGGATCGAGAAGTGTAAGATCTGATGGTCGATTTGTATTGCCTTTGGAAAAAACTACGACCTGAGCTGACAAGCTTAAGAAGACATGATATGTGAAGCAGACTAATTTCCATAATACAGAAGCCTCAAAGATCAGACATGTTGGAAAGGCCAGCAGAAAAGAAACGGACATAAGGACGAGGAAGCAAAAGTCCAGTCTCGCAAGCGCACAACAAGTCCAGATGGATGGGAAAGAAGTGTTCCAATCTCGGGAGCACGTGTACCCGACAACTCTCTGGAGTTCTCCTCTTAACATCTCTCTTCCTGTCTTCCTCCTCTTCACTTCACTCACGAAGCGCCTCTGAAAACTTTATTCCATAAACCACCGACTCCGGTATTGCTACCGGGCTTCTGATCCATGAATCCGGCCCTTTTACCGTCTTCGGACTTTCGCTTCAGATCGTTTAGGCCGCTGTACTGGCCTGATGCCGAAGACTATGAAACGCAAAGGTTGTTAGTAGGGTTCGGTGGTAGACATGAGGAATGAAGAAGTCGGGGTGAGCTGGAAGGAAGGAGAGAGACATAAGATCAGAAGGAAAGGGAAGTGAGGTACCAGGCAGCGCAGCTTCGCTGGCCATTCAGTGGCATGTTGAGACAGTTTGGGTTTCGGCAAAAGAGAGGCAGTTGCAGAAAACCAATTCCAAGGATAGCTTAACTTACTCTTCTTCTTCCAGCGAAAGGACTGGCAGGGCTGGTAGAACTGCTGGGAGCACTGCCTACGTTGTTTGCAGCAGTAGACGTTTCGCCAGTACCACCAAGGACTGCGCGGGGCTCTTCATTTTGGCTGCTCGATGAGCCTTTTGATGTTCCGTTGTCGCTGGTAGAGGAGTAGATGGAGTTGGAGCGGGGTTTGTAGGCGGGTTGTTTGAAGAACATGATTGTGGGCGGTAACTCCAATATACTCTTGGCGACAGTTGATGTGCGAGGATCGATGGAATTTGAAATTTGTTGGTGTTGGGAGGAAGTGGCGAGGATGAAGGAGGAGGGTGGTCTGGAGAGAAGGGGAATGCGTAACTGTTGGTATGAAGGGAGGTGCTTTGAGCCTGTGTCCGAACTCTGCTTATCGAGACAATCAGCCCATTGGGTAGCTGGAGCGGAATCGCCTGCCGTAGGTATGCTCCGAGAGTGTACGAGTAACAAGAGACCAGTTGGACAAGCCTCGATCAGCGAGCTCTTCCAATCAGTCGCTTTGGATTTTGGCTGATGATCGTTGCATTCCAATCTTACCCCGCTGACGTCGCTTGATTTCGCCCACGCAACGAACAACGAACACAGCAAGCCGGCACAAGACGGCACAAGTCGACGAGGCCGCTCCACCAGCCTGTCTCATTCGCCCATCTGGATTTAACAAGTGTGAGCGAGGAAGAGGGCCATATTCACCCATGGTACGCAAGGGATGATGTGGAACCCAGGGTGAATTCCCCTCGACAGGTCCCGGATGAACCGATCCTTTAGTCGATATCCCGCGCCGATCGAGTCTCAGACATGCTGTTTTTTCGATCCGTTCCTGACGATCTGCTTGGTTGTGTAATCAAGGACGTTAGCTAATCCCTTGTGACAATTGTTGCCAATGCCTTCACCTCCGGTGCAACGAACGTTGCAGATACGTAACGTATTTGTAGAGAATGAATTGAGTGTGGGATTGTCTATTTGCTACCAAGTAGCGATGCGGCAAGATAGAAGACTCGAAGGCGAAGGTTTTCGCTTGGGGCCCACCAGCTCTGTCTATGTCCGGACGAAGGGATAATCAGGTAATGATCTTTAAAACAAGTAACCTCAAAGCTCCTGGTTGATGGACGACTTCTCACCGTAGACTGTACAGCATAGTCGTAGAAGAGTCCTTACCTGTCGGTGTTTCTGAGTCTTACCTAAAAGTCAGCTCAGACCTGGGGTTGATAGTAGTCGTGCCTGCGTTCAATCGTTTCAATGTGCGTCCTACTCTTCTTCTGAAATGGATTGGATTAGGTACCAGAGTTAAAGGCTCGTTCCTTGTCGTAGGGTGACAGAAAACGTGAGAGCCAGTTTGGTGTGATAACCCATGAAAGCCAATATCATATTTTCGGTCAACACGCCTCGCAGTCTCTTCACGGCGGCTTAAGACCAAGGACGATTAATTCCACCCTAGGCATTGTTCATCAAGTGTTATGGGACCGCGAGGAAAGATTCAGCCGTTCCCACTACCAAATGAATGGTTTGTTGTTTTCGGACGAAGAATGTTTGCCGAGTAGCCGGCAACTTCGTGAGCTTTGACTAGGTAATTATTGACGTGAGAAAGAACATCCACCCTCACAAAACGGCCTTGACTTGGCCGAAGCCATTGTAATGATGTTGGAGAGAATTAACGCAGCGTTGTGCGGGTGAGTAGGAAAATGGTGATAGGCAAGGCAAACCAGATGCTAAGCAATATCCATATCAACGAAGAAGTATTATAATGAATACGACCAGTTCAAATACAACATCTGGAAAATGCGGGGCAAACGTGTGGTTTGATTGCTCTGTAGAAGGAATTGTGAATTTTCAAGATCATCCTCTGTGGTTGCCTTCAAATCAACTCATTCGAAATCATTTCCTAAGACGAACCACCTTGCTTCCCTGCCTCTACAGGATCAACCTTGCCGCCAGCGAACTGACCATTTCCGCTATTACCACCGCTGGCCTGGCCACCAGCGCTGCCACCAGTCTTTCCACCCTGCTTGCCTGCTTCATGAGGATCAACCTTGCCATGGGCGAATACACCAGTGCCGACGCGACCATCCGGTTCACCTCCGATGGTAAGGCCGTCTTTCTCTAATATACCATGTCAGTAATGCTCAAAGATGAACCGGAAGAGATGGTGAACATCGAGTTCATAGTGGCAAATGTAAGAAGAGGGGCTTGGAGCAAAATGGAATCGCGTCATATAATTGGAGTTGTACAACATACCTGTGGGCTTGTAGTTAGACATGTTTGATTGAGTTGCGGTTTGGAGTAGAGGTCAGATAGTTGATTGTATGGTAGGTAGTGTTTCTGATGTTGTGAATGGAAAAATTCCAAAGAGAGAGGTTGGCAGTCATCCTTTATAGACAAGTGCTCAGTACTAGAACAGGTCGTCCTTGACGTAACAAAGAACAGTGTTTAGGGCAAGTGAAGAGAGGCCTCTTGATTTCATCACCATTGTTCTGCTATGGCCTGATAGGAGCCCATGCAGGTACAATCACAACCTTCCTGCGGTCATGATCGATGCGAGCAGTACTAGTCTTGGTTAGTTGTTGTCTTAAAGAGGTATAAACTCCTTGCGGGGTCCTTGCGTTAAGGAGTCATGACGTTGAGGCTGAGTAGATGAATGAAGGCTGGACTCCGGCCATGCGCTCATCATCATCGTGATGTTTGCTTTCCTGCTTTGTGCTGAGTGGCTTGCTGTGCCAGGCACATCTGAAGCAGGAAAACGGCGATCCAGGGGTTTGCTTCGAGTCCATATTAAGTCATCGAGATACGGAGAACAATTCACAGATCCACCAGTGCCCTGTCGACCACGGAGACTAAGGATACATGTAGGGTAAGCTGAACCGGCCAGACTGGGAAGGTCCTGTACTCTGCAGTTCCTGTGCCCCTGGCTAGATCTCACCCGAGCACAGCGTGAATATGAGTATCCACGCGGTTTCAAGAGTGTGATATCACTTTCATTGAAGATTTTGCAGACGATGTAGCTGTCCGCGCCAATAAGAGACTCTCTCAATTGAGGTCACAGTGGAAGAGTTGCGGTGTGCATAAAGGTCCTCCTACATGCTGAATCCTATGCCAGAAGGTGATGATCCAACGACTATGCCAATCGGAAGAGATCCTTTTCATTTGCGGTGCCAAATCTCCAGGGGAATCGAAAATAAGCTTCGAGCTCGACGCGAACCTGATTCCGGGGTATTTTCATGTCGTCAGGATCGGAGCTTTGACCAGCTCCCACTTATGACTCTTACTTGGGTACCGATGAGATCACGGTGTTGCTGCTGGTTGAACTCACAAGAGTCTGAAACCCTACTACACCACATGAGTCGATGTGAGGTGGCGAGGAGTGTCACTGAAATAATCGATATCTAAACACTAGCGCGTGATACGGCCTTGGCATGGGCAAGCTTGGAGCCACTTACTCGTTCGTTCAGAGTTACGGAGGCATCTTCGTGACCAGGATATCAAAATTTATCATACCATATGATAGAATACAAGCCAAATGTGACTATAACTTCATTCCCAACGCCTTGTGAACTCTCATACTCTGTCGGATGCTCAGATCCAACATGATCTCCTCGCTTCCACCAGGAATGGCATAAGCCCTCACATCTCGGTAGAGTCTCTCCACCTTGGCACCTTGCCCTCCTCTGCTGTAGCTCAGACCACCAAAGATCTGGCTGGCTTCCCGAGCACAGAATTCAAAAGTGACAGTAGCTTGTGCTTTGAGGCTCGCAATGGCACCGCCCAGCTTGAGCATAGCCTCCATTTCTCCCATCTTCGCACACTGGTATACCAGGTTTTCGAGCCAATTGTAGGAAGCCTCAATTTGACGGGCCATGTGGGCAAGCTTCAGCCGAATGACGGGGTGCTCAATCAATTTCTTGCCAAACGTCTTCCGCTTGTTGGCGTATTTCATCGATTCTTCGTAGCAGACACGAGAGAATCGCAAGCATTGGATAATGATGCCAATTCGCTCATGATTGAAGTTGGTCATGACCACTGTACCAGGTTAGACTGTGTCCCAATTACCAAGAACGGTTGACTCGCCTTTGAATCCCTGGTTCTCCTTGCCGATCAAGTTCTCAACCGGTACCTTCACATCTTCAAAGGTGATGTAGGTGGTACCGCTGCTCCAGACGCCCTGGCAGTCCATTCTCCTCGTGCTTACGCCTTCGGTTCGCTCAATAAGCAGTACACTGACGCCATTCATGCCAGGTCCACCTGTGCGAACAGCAGTAGTAAAGTAGTCGCACCAAATACCGTTGGTGATCCATTTCTTCTCTCCGTTGACGATGTAATGCTTGCCATCTTCGGAGAGCTTAGCTTCGCATGTCAAATTGGCAACATCACTTCCAGCATCAGGCTCCGTGATTGCGAGGCAGATGCGCTTGTCACCAGCCAAGATGCCTGGCAGAATCCGCTGCACAAGGTCTTTCTTGCCAAACTTGATGACAGGAGGGCAACCAATACCGAAGCCGCCAATGAGATTCCACACAAGACCACCGCTTCCAGTACGTGAGATTTCATCTGTCAAAAGCATTTCGTGGAAGAGATCCCATTTCTCAGGAGGCACGCTTTTGACCCTTGCAGAGGTCAAGTGCGTCGGATAATGCACACCCATCAGACCGGCAAGGTATCCTCTCTCACCCATCTGCTTATAGATTGTGTCCGGCACTTTCTTGGCCTCGTCCCATTCTGTCACATTTGGCTCAATCTCGCTTTCGACCCACTGACGGACTTCATCTCTAAGGGCTGCATGCGACTCGTTGAAATAGGGAGAGTGATACTGTTCGCACGTTAGCTTTCAGGATTTCTTTGAATATTGGAATTGAATCCAGCCTACACTCTGATACCACGAAGGATCTGCATATGGGATCAAAGCACCGTAAGGATCCAAAGCCTCGGCTTCTTCTCCTGAAGCTGGCCCCGGAGCTGGTGCGACGGTACCAGGTTCTGCTGACGGGACGACCTTTTCCTCCTTTTCTGCGGGTGGGGGTGTTGCAGGTGGCGTTGGTGGAGCAGCTGCAGCTTTCTTGCTGTTGAGTGAGCCAACCTGCAGTTGTGGCTTGTACTTCTTAAGGATGCTCTCGTTGTGATATTTCCAAAACTGCTTCGAAGCATCTTTGCCAGCAACCCTTTGCAGAACTAAAGCGCTGTGAGACAACTGAGCAATTGGGGTTCTATGTGCGAAGCTTACTTTTCTTACCACCTAGAGGTTGTCAGCAGAGATCTTGCGACGAGAAGATGCGACAGCCTTACCAGGATGCTCATCCTGAAACTTTGTCAGGTCGTAGACATCCTCGTCCACGATGATCCAGAGGTTGTCGCCCTTGTTGTGCGATGCCACATCGCTTTGGGAGAAGGTTATCGACATGATTGCGGAGCTGTGGTAGAGATATAGAAAGATTCAAGGACGCAGAGAGATGACGATGATCTGGCTGGGCTACAAGGAATGGAGAGCGCGAGAGAAGGTCAAAGGGTAGATATTATTGTTCGGCACGTAGATGGACCCTGGCGGAGTCCGGTCTTCACATGCCAGCTCCTCCAGATGGACGCAGGGGCCAAGCTTTAAAAGAAGACTTCTTTGAGAGGATCCGCTTGACAAATCTGAGTTACGTGTAAAATGATTGGAGACGTCAAACAGTTGGTGGAGAGGACGATCAAGTGACTGTTGCGGAGGATCTGGTACACGTCCGAGACCAAGGTCAGCCGCTGGAGAAGATACCGAGCTAAGCAGATTGCCGAGGTGTTGGTTTCCCTTGTCTTCCGAAACCGAAGCCATACGTATGCTCGACCAAACACACGTGATCTTCACCGAGAGCTTGATAAGACCACTATGTAGAGTGCAAGATCTGTCAGATCAATGAAACTGTCTATGTAGAAACACAGTGCGACCGAGCGTGGTGATTGTGCATACCCGCGAAGTCGCTGAAAAGGTGAAGTAATCCTAGATAATACAGCACGGCTGGAAATGACCACATCCTCGCTCGTCTACTGCTCCGCACCCCCTTCATTATCGCTATGATAATCGAACTCTTCGGGCAGCGGTGCCTCTTCAGTGCCTTCTTCGTCTTCATCCACGGCTGTCAAGACTCCGGCAGCCGCAGCTGCTCCACCAGTAGCCGTAGTCACTCCTCGAGTTGGCGTTTGCAGAGCTGCTTGATCGCGAGCCTGAGGCTGAGAGGCTTGGTTCTGTGTTGCTGGAGCTGGTTTTGTCTCGATCTCGCTAGCTTTCAACTCGACGATCTCTCTCGGGCTGTCGGGTTGGGTGTCGAGGACAAGAATCACGCCGCCTGTAGGTCGCTTGACAGGAGCGTACCTGGAATCTGTGAAGGTAAGGTATTTGAGCTGAGCGGGCAGTACCCTCGACATGTTCTTCATCTCATATCCAACCTTCTCCTTCTCCATTTTCTTTTTAAGGCCTTCCGCTGGAGTACCTTCCTTTTCGCCTTCCTTCGCGTCTTTCTTCTCACCTTCCTTAGTATCATCTTCTTTGATCGCGACCTCGTCTGTCTCCATCTTGTCCTCATCCTTGTCTCCCGTCGGCATTTTTGGCGTTGGTGGTGCCGGTTGATCCAAATCCATGCTCTCGCGGCGCTGTTGCTTTTCCTTGCGCTGCGCTCGTCGCTTAGCTTGGGCTGTAGTTGATAAAACCGCTGTCTTGACCTTCTCTGGAGCCTCATCGGTCTTGGTTTGTTGCTCCGGTGGATAGTCGAACAAGCTCGGTCGAGTATTGCAATGAAATTTGAATACGGGAACTTTCAACTTCTGATCAACACCTATCACAGCTGTAGGCGTGAAGCTGAGGGACAGGAAGTGGGTCAAGGGGAACCAATACCAGTATTGAGTGAATACAGCAGCGCCGACGATACCCTGCATATTGAGATTGCCGGTCTGAGTCTGCAAGCTGATGGTGCAGTTTCGACCTCCTGCATCAATAATACCCATAGCAATGGCACAGCCAAACTTGGCCATGGCATCCTCATGCCGATCACTGATGATCTTCTGCATGGTTTTCCGGATGGTACCAACTTTGGAGTTCATGGCCTCATTCTGCTGAATGAGAACCATTGCCAACGAGATCAACGCGCCTTGGCGAACGAAATCGGTGGGATCTTTCAACAACGGTTCGAGCAGGTCGATAGCTTCGTCGAGGCCAGTTCCGGCGCAGGAAATGCCAAGCGCCATCGCGGCACCATAACGAACATGAGGGTTGTACGATTCGGCGAGAAGTTCGACCATGCGAGGGACGCTGTTGTACTTCCGGAAGAGAACGAAACCCAAGCTCATGACGGCAACGCGACGAACGTCGTCACTGACATCGCTGACGGCCACATGAAGGAGCTTTCGCACAGCTTTATTGCTACCAGTGCCACAATATGCAAGGGCGATGGTCATGATTCCGCCGTATCGCAATGTCGGGTCTGGATCATTCAACAACCCATTGATGAGTTCGTCTGCACTTTCTTGGCGGCCGTACATGATCAAGGCCATGCCGATTGCCAGACCCCTCACGATCTTCTCATGTTGAGTGTCGTGGGCATATTGAATCATGTCTTCAAGAGCTTTCATGTTGCCTGAGCCCAACATGATCAAACCCATGGACAAACCCACTGCTTCTCCGTTGATTGCTGAATCGGTATAAAGCACCTGTTTGAGATCGTCATAGATCCCTTCGTCGCCAGTACCCATGCCTGCAACCCCGAGACCGAGAGCGCCTCCATGTTGGACGACTTCTTCCGTGGCTTTCTTGAAATGGTCCCTAATCAGATCTACAGCCCATCCTTCATGATTTGCGTAGATGAGGCCAAAGGCGTACAAGGACCCACCTTGACTGTATACAGAGCCCGTATTCGGTGCCCCAGATGGGTTCTCCTTAGGCAAATATGGAGCAAGCAATTTTTGACCCTGGGTCAGATTGCCTCGGTGTATGACGCCAAGGGCAGCAGTCGCCGTGAATTTGGACCAGTTGACAGCCTTTCCCAGCCATTCGAGATTGTCTCGGAAAAACTTATCATGGGTTGTACCTGCATGCATAAAGGCGTTGGACAACGTCACTGCTGTATGGTAGATCGAGTTACGAGCCTCTAAGCTCTCCTTTACTTTGTTGAGTATAGACATCTCCGCTCGGTTGTTTCGAAATAAGAACTCTAGATTCAGTTGAATTGTGTTGACCCCGTCCAAAATCTGCCGTACAGCACGAACTGCTTCTCGAGCCTCCTTCGAGAGTTTCGTACCAGTTTTAATTGAGGAAGATTGTGTTGGATTTCCCTGGTCCCCTGATTCTTGCAGGAGCTGATCAGACTCTTGGGCACTGTCAGCGTCAGCTTCCATATTGTCCTCTGTACTTTCTTCCGCAGCCTCAGTGTCTTCCTCTAGGGGAACGAGCTCTTCCAACTCAACTCGGACTTTTTTGAGAAATTCCTGTGTGCTGTTGTCGTACAGATCGAATGAAATCTGGTAGGCGACTGCGAGTGATCGAGCATCGGCTCGTTCGATTAGTTGACGCAGGATGTCTGATGCCATGGAGTGCTGATCCAGATACACAACACATTTTGCGATTGAGAAATAATCGGGGGAAGGGATGTCGTTGAGAAGTTCCAGTATCAATCGTAGGATCTGCAGGGAATTAAGTGAGCCGCATAAAGAGTGCTCCTACATCCCACTCACCTCATTACGCAACCCTCGTTCTTGCACAACGCTCATACAGATCTCAAGTACATAGTCCATGAGTTCCTTTCCGTGCCTTGTGACTTCACCGCTTTCCTTCTTTTCATCTTCGCTGGCTCGCAGGATGACGCGCCTCAGAACGTCAAGATTACGCGCCTCGATGGCAATACCAACGACCTGCCGATACCGCTTGGTTTGGAAGCATCGTTCAAAAAGTTGTTCGATAATTGCTTGCAGCTGCCTTTGAATTCCACGCTGCTGGACGATGGACTCAGGGGTACCGTCCAGACCAGTAGCAGTCTCAGCAGGCGCCTGGTCGAAAGAGGCAGTATTCTCGCGCGAGAGAAGCGATCTGGAGGGCAGGGCAGATTGTGAGAAAGGAGTGGTAGGTGAGGTTAAGCTTGCAGAGGTATTTATCGCACCATCCGCATGTGGAGGAAATGCAGTCGACAGTTGCAAGGGCTGTTGGTTGCTGCTGCTCGCAGCAAGAGACGGATCTCGGCTTGCCGAAAGTGCAATGTAGGTGTCAACGCATTTCGAAATGATAGTGTCTTCGAATTCTCCTGTTTGGTCCAGACTGAAAAGCTTTCCGGCGCCCAAAGCGAATGCCATGCTTTCGTTATATTCTCCGAGGTGATAATAGACTTTGGCCGCGACCAGGGCAGCGAGCTGCCGCTCTGGGAAAGATTCATCTTCGTACAACTCTTCACTGCAAGCATGAAGATTAGCAAGTTTCACAGCCGAAGCGGGTTGGAGTTTGAAAGTGCTTACATTTGGCTGATTGAATTTGCGATTTCCGTCCATAGAAGATCAACCTGATAGTCGAGCTGTTTCAGGGCAAAGACTCTGAGCTCCGAATCAGGCTCGGAGAGAACCATTTGAGCTGACTACGGTGAAGGGAATCAGGTGTCGAGAAAAGAAGTGAGATGGTCAAGATCAAAGGGGGTGGTCTCGGGTTGCGTAGAGGCCCAATCCGAAGATGCAACGTAGGTACTGTGACAAGAGGGAAACAACAACCACCCTTTGGATAAATGAAGGTAGCGACCTTATTTGTCAATATGCCTTAGTGTCAGTAGAGACGAGGTTGGAAATTCTGATGTTGGCGACGCAGTTGACTCCGGGGCCGTAGGATGCAGCGAAAGAGGTCCACGCGCATAAGATTGCTTGAATTCAGCGCCACGTCAGAGGCGGAAGCCTACCACCTTCCGGCCACGTGACTTGAGCCTCACTCGATCGAGTCAGTCACGCAGACGCGCAACACGTATTATGAAGGGTAAAGGATCATTACCTAGTGAAGGCATTGATAGTACGTCATTTGCCGATACTCGTAGCAGGTTGAGAGCGCTTTATCTCTTCATCCATTCATCAAGAATGCGTCGGGTGGGCGTCAGAAGGTTGCGAACATCACTCCTAGGCATCAGTCATGGCAGTCAGTGCTTACCTGGAGCCCCCTACAAACGATGGACAGATAGGCGTCAATCATCAGGTTCGAAGGCCTAAAGAGGAGTTCTTCCGCGGGTTTTAAGACGAACTCAAGTAAGCACGACCCACCCGATTGACGTCCTATCGGCCAGTGTTGAGACGAGTTCACGCGCGCAAACGAAACACTCGTGTTGTATCAAGGTCCCTCACTAATCGACTACGAGGAAGTGACTGGATAACATGCGTAGCGAAGTTTAGCAGTGCGTGGTGGGCGTCCAATGATGACTGAGTGCGCTATGCGCCGTGCGCCGTGTGCCGTGTTAAGTTTCCATTCATGCAGGGGAGGTCGAGGGTGTCCCCGTGTTTCTGAGACCCTGGTTGCCCCTCGACACTTGACGCCAGACCACTGATGCCAAGACTGCAGCAAGATTTCCGTCCAGCCACTATTCTTAATGAGGAAAGTAATCCATTCTGTGACACAAGAAACAAAATAATCTTGATAAAAGATTACATTGATTTGACTTTAATACAAAAGTATAAGTAGAGTTGTAGAAAGAATATATAAATTAATGTAAGCTTTGCGGTTCTTATCATTTATAATCAGAGCGGCTATAAACACTTGATAAACGCGCAGTTGAGGCCCGTGCATAGACACGCTCTTAACATCCTGTCAGACAATTTCGCCTTGAATCGCTTGAAAGTGTCTGTAGAATTGATCGAATTGACTGTCTAACTCTATGTAGAATTGCGCATCAAATGAGTGTTATATACTCAATAGAATGGCTCGAAAATAGCCTGTTGGACAGGGCGGTTGGACAGGGCGCAGGCTAGCCGAAACCCGTCCAATGGACGCCCTGAGACCTAGGCTGTTTGACACATCCTTACAGGCTGGGCCTGGTCGTGTACCGACTCCACCCCCAGCGGCCTGATGGATGATGGCCGTATCTGAAACGAAAAGTCATGCTAGGTGGAGCAGTCAGAGTAGCGACTATTGTGACTGCAAGGGTGCAGGGTGCCCTTGCAGTCTCAAGCCATGCTCTCCCCCTTTGCTGGGCGAATGCTGATCTCCCCTAATGACTGCATGTCCTGGCTTGCACCTTCCTTTTGTTTGTTTTCCACATACCCTTCCTTGTATTTCTCCCCTACATTGCATTCCATTGCGGTTTCACCGTCGTTCCTTTGTGTTCTGCTCGTTATCGGCCTGGAGCCTTCATTCCACTGCCTCTCATTCACTATGTCTGCTCAACAACTCCTCCGATCCTCTATCGACTCTTCCCACACTCTTCATGGGAGTGACGACGACTTCTCTAACGCGGCCTCCCCTCTCGATCTGAGAATGGCGGACCGCCGGTGGCCAGTAAAATACGCATCGCCCTCGGCACTATTCCAAGATGTCCTCCGCTACGTCCTCGCACTGGGCAGGTTTGGCCTTCGATCGAGCGCAGTTCTCCTGCCAAGTTTCACACGAGACTGGAAAAAGGCCCAGAGCAGGCAGCTCCCTCCCTCTGGGGGCAAACAGGCTCTGGCAGCCTTGAATGGTCTTCGAGGAGTGGCTTGTCTGGTAGTCTTCAACTATCACTTGCTGTTTGTGTGGACTCATAGCACTGATGTCTCATGGGGAACAGTGATCGATACTGAAGGACTCGATGAAAATGAGATCATGAAATACCAGAACAACGATCAAAAATCGCTCCTTCAACTGCCCTTCATCCGGCTCCTCTATGCCGGCCATGCTATGGTCATCGTCTTCTTTGTCATCTCCGGCTACGTGCTCTCGCACAAGCCGATGAAGCTGATGCGAACGAGCAAATTCGAAGAACTCCAGCGTGTCCTCTCCTCGTCTGTCTTCCGCAGAGGCCTCAGACTCTTCGGCCCCACTATTGTTGGCACCTTCATCACCATGTTGTTGACCAGTGCTGGCTATTTTGAGGCGGGGAAATCTGTACGCACCGATCCGGTAACCTACAGGGGCAACAACGAGGAACATCCGCTTCTCTTTTCGACATTCAATGAACAGATTTGGGATTGGGTCCGTTCCATGGGGTCTTTGATCAGCAACGTGTGGAACTGGGACCTTTACTTCAACAACTACGATCCACATCTCTGGACAATCCCTCTAGAGTTCCGCAGCTCCATCGTTCTATTTATTACTCTCCTCGCGTTTTCTCGTCTTCGTCCCGCTGCTCGACTCGTCTTGATGTTCAGCTTAGTGAGCATTTGTCTCCTTTGTTGGGCGCGATGGGAAGTCTTCCTCTTCCTGGCCGGCATGATCTTTGCCGAGCTAGACATAATCAGCGGCATCTTTACCGAGACTCCACTTCTTGAGGAGAAGGTAACGAGCAGAAGTCGCCACTCACTTGGCTGGTTTTGGGCAGGCATCATGCTTGTAGGCTTGTTCTTTAACTCGTGTCCTTCGGTACAGCCGGAAAACGCCCCGGGCTACATGTACCTCGCAACAGTCGTCCCCGAGCCTTACAGTTGGCAGCGTGGTAGACCCTTCCAGGCAATTGGCGGCTGCCTTATGGTTTGGTCGTTCATGCATTTGCCAAGGATCCAAAGGATGTTCACGACGGCAATCGCCCAATACCTCGGACAGATCTCCTATGCCTTCTACATTGTACACGGACCAATATTGCATGGCTTTGGCTACAGCTTTGTGCTGAGATGCTGGTCACTGACTGGGAAGGAAACGAGTCTGGGGTTTGCTTCAGGATTGGCTCTGGCGGTGCTTGTCATTCTTCCACTCGCAATCTGGGTTGCAGACCTTTTCTGGAGAGCAATCGACACGCCATGTGTCGAGCTTGCCAAGTGGATTGAAACGAAATTGTCGGCCGAAACGAACGATCGATGAGCATCCAGCTGTTCGTCAGATCGTCTGCTGTTTGACGTAGTTATTCATGGATACTTGAAGGACAAAATCAACAACACCCAAGAATGGAGAGGTAAAGCCTCAATTACCCGAACCCGATTGTTCCGCAAATTGTTCAGAGAGCGACGGCTCAATGATGGTCAGAATTATCTAGAGTTGTCGACTCATTCCTGATCAGCTCACAATCCCATCATATTTACATGGCCTTGGAGAGCGCAGCATTTCGAGAAGAAGGCGGCCTCTGCAAGCAATCACGACTACGGGTTGAATGGGACGAACTTGGTGCAGCAGAAGGTTCTGCCTTGCCCAAGACCAAGTATTGTGAATAGAAGGAACGTATCGTGTCGGACACGAATATGCAGAAGCAATGTCCACAGATT
>JAABUK010001459.1_pt1 | contig 44959 bp, 33 predicted proteins | sample 5559141 | NCBI WGS metagenome assembly JAABUK01 (sample SAMN10711869, study PRJNA513367) | rock metagenome | isolation source: Antarctica rocks | place: Antarctica: Victoria Land, Pudding Butte nord | collected 2016-01-03 | reverse complement strand
GCAATGTTGCTTTTGCATGATTTACTGCTCTTGCCGTTCTTTCCGCACGGCTTTCTTTCAGCACCTGGTCGTTCCATGGCGTTTCATTGTACGGATGCAGAAACAAATGCGAATGACCTTCTATCATTCCCGGCATTAGTGTAGTTCCCGGCAGAGTAATGACTTCTGTATTTGGGGGTAATTTTTCTATAGCCCCGACACTTTCTATTGTCTTATTCTTCACCAATACTGACCAATTGTTGTGCATGTTTTCTCCGTCAAAAACACGGTCAGCTTTCAGCAAAATATATTTATCTGTTTGAGAAAAACAGATTGTGCTGATAAAAAAGGAGAAGAAAAATAATATTTTCATGTGCTGAGTTGTTGAGCAAATATAATTTGTTCGTTTGAATTGATGCGGTTGAAGAAAGGACTCAACAGTATAGTGAGACAGGCGCAAGCCAAATAGATGAACTTACTGCATTAATGATTATAGCTCGAGCCGCTTGGCTTCGTTCATGCAATGGAATTCCACCCGCTTGTTTCCTACCGTGTGTACACATCTTTTCTGTCTGTTTTTTTGGTTCTATGACAATTCGGGTGGGATAAAATTGCCACGACCTTCAGGTCGTGGGCATATTGTATAAGAAATTTAGGTATTGGCTTTAGCAAAAAAGCTATAAAAATGATGAACATTTGAAAATTGTGCTGTAAATAATAACGACTTCAAGCCGGTTTTTCGTCGCCGAATGAAATGTATCACTACTTGTTAGTAGAAAGGTCATGTTTTATTTCTTTGGCTAAAGCCGTATATTTATTATTCTTTATCCACGACCTAAAGGTCGTGGCAATTGATAAAGGTCGTGGCAATTGCAGCTGAATTATAATTACCCATACTATCCGTCATAAAACCTTTTTGCTCCGAAGCGCATCCTGTTTGTAGAATATTTTTAAGCTCCGCAGGTGCTTTCCTTTCTGCTTATTTTAGTGTAGCTCCGCTGGAGCAAGGAATTGCAAACCTTCTTTTTTTTCTATAAACAGGGTGCTCCTATGGAGCAAATTTGCAATTATTACTGCTTATTTATTTTAAAACTTAATACCGAAATTTATGTACACACGGTAGGTTGAAGAGTGCAATGCAACACCCGCTGAATAGTTAACTGAAGCTGGTTACCAAAGAAAAATGAAAAATTCAGAAATGGTTGTTTTCATTTAAGCTAATTCCTTACTAATTTTCTTTCATTTCTTCCGCCCACTTATCTCTGTCGTCAGGTGACAACTTCCACGGGGCAAAATTATTTTCGACATTACTGAACATCCCGCTCCATTCTGCCGGAGCCTTACTTTCTTCCATAATTAAATGCCGGCGTAACTGAACAATTATATCAAGCGGGCTAATGCTTACCGGGCATTCTTCAACACAAGCCTGGCAAGTCGTACAGGCTCTCAATTCTTCTGCGGTTATATAATCATGCAGCAGTGTTTTTCCATCGTCTGCAAATTCAGTGTTTTTATTAATGTTTCTTCCCATTTCCTCCATCCGGTCTCTTGTGTCCATCATTATTTTTCGTGGATTCAGCTTTTTACCGGTTATGTTAGCCGGGCAGGCAGCAGTACATCTGCCGCATTCGGTGCAGCTATAAGCATCCATCAGATTTTTCCAAGTAAGATCAGGAACATCTTTTGCGCCAAATTTTATGGCAGGTACTTCGCCTGGCGGCGGCGCAAGTTCGGGTTGCATTGCGTACAGCACTTCGTTCTGAATTTCACTCATATTAGTGAGTTTTCCCATCGGGTCATTTCTTCCGTAGTATGTATTAGGAAAAGCAAGAACTATGTGTAAATGTTTTGAATAAGGCAGGTAATTCAAAAATGCCAGCACGCCAAGTACGTGTAACCACCAGCAGGTTCGCTCAATGATAACGAGCGTCGCTGGGTTCATCTTAGCAAACACTGGCGTGATGAGTCCGGAAATTAAAAAATGAGAAGTCTGGTAGTAATGATTGTATTGCTGTAACTGCAAGGCTTTATCAGCAGCATTCATAGTTAAAAACAACATCATCAATACAATTTCTGTAATCAGAATAATATTGGCATCCGTCTTTGGCCACCCGTCGAGCTCTTTCATATTTAATCGCTTTACTTTAACTGCATTTCTTCTTAAAAGAAAAACGACACAGGCAGTAAGCACGCCGAGGGCTAAAAACTCGAAACTATTAATAAGCAAGCTATAAGCCTGTCCGAAAAAAGGAGCAAACAAGCGGTGAGTACCAAAAATTCCATCTAAGATAATTTCAAGAATTTCGAGGTTGATGATGATAAATCCTGCATAAATGATACAGTGCATGATTGCCACAAAGGGGTATCTGAACATTTTTTTCTGTCCGATTGCCAGCAGCAAAACATTCTTCCATCTTTCAGCTTTATTATTATTATCAAATGCAACATCGCGGCCCAGTAGAATATTTCTTCTTATATTATTTACATTCTTGCTGAAAAGCCAGATTGAGATGCATATAATTATAATGAATAAAATCTGCTGAATTATTTGCATAAATAAAAATTACTGCAAGATATGTTTTTTGAATAAAATGAATATGGTGCTGCCAGTTGCTTTTATAACTATTTTTGAAAGAAAAAAAGAAAAGTGGCAGCTAAAAACCTGATACTATCAAAAGAGGTTGCAGAGAGAAAAATGCAGCGGATCGCTCTTGAGATTGCAGAACAATTATACAATGAAAATAATCCGTTGTTAATAATCGGAGTCGAAGGCGGCGGAATGGTGATAGCACAAAAGCTGCTTTTTTTACTAAAACCATTACTGCAGATACCTGTACAGATTATAACATGCACGCTCGATAAAAGAAATGCTGATTCAATTTCATATAGTGAAGAAATTGATTTTAATGGCAAAAATGTTTTGCTTGTGGATGATGTGACCAATAGCGGCAGAACCTTGCTGTACGCTTTAAAGCCGCTGCTTCAGTTTCATCCTAAAAGAATTCAAACAATGTCTTTAGTTGAAAGAATGCACAAAAGCTTTCCTGTAAACATTGATTACATAGGATTATCAATAGCCACAACGCTGCAGGACCATATACAGGTAGAAGTCGAAAACGGTGAAGTAACAGGCGCTTACATTTTATAAAACAAGTAAGCACCCGTTTTGACTTTTACTGATTATTTGGGTAGTGTCTCAGTTTGAATTTAAGATATAATTTTCCCTGCTCTAATCAAGTGAATACATTTAAAAATAACAATTCTAATTCTATGAGTAATTGGCAACCCTACTTTTTCCCAAAAATTATCTGACTTCCAATTTCTTGGGAATCCCGCAGCCTTTATATCTATTTGATTAAATCTACTTAGCAATACTTTTACTTTACCTGTAAATATATTATTATAGCCAACAATATCAAGTAAATAAGAGGTAATACAAAGCGTGCTGTAAATTTTATCAGGCTTAGAAGGAGGTATACTTATCCATTGATTTAATGGATAAGTGGGCAGTGTTGCTTTTACTGTCATTATTCGATTCCATAATCTACTATGATGTGCGCAGATATTTCTTATATAAACCAAATGTTCAAGCCATGACTCTAAAATATTAGAACTTACACCAAAATAATTTGCAATATCCTTTTTTTGATCATTTAGTTTAAGATTTTTATACATAGTGGATACTTGCCCAAATGATAAAATTTCAATTACCATCCATGCGGGTGGGTTTTGAGGATTAGTGTATTTATTAGAGTAATGTGCTATAAAAGTTTCTTTAGAGTTTTTAATTTCCCTTTCAACTATTCTCATAAAGTCGCTATGCTTTTTAAAAAATAGTGAAGGATTTTCGTACCAATTATTGCTAAATTTAAGGGAGTACTCATATACTATTCTGCATCTTAACGCTACCTCTATTCGTTCAATGGCATCTAAAAGAATATTCCTTAATTCTCTATCAAACACATATAACCTCATAACTCTTTCGAAAGTAGCCCAAGGCATATAAGTATGGTTTGTGTCACCATACTTCTGGAAAGAAAGGAAATAAGAACTCAACCTGTAATAACTAATATTAGAAAGATGTCTTGTGGCAGCCAAATCATCTTTTATTTTTAATCCGCGACTTTTTAGTAAAGATATTTGGTCTTTAAATGTATAGGCTGTTTTTGAGAAGTTCATTTATAAAAACAGAAAACCCGCCGGGTGCGCTGTTCTACGGGAAGCGTGGCAGGTATTATTAATACAAATATCAATAATATTTTTCTAAAAAAATCTATTTTTTTTAATTATTTTACTTTTAGTCTGTTAATCTATCAAAATTCGAACTGAGGCACTAACAATTATTTGCCTTCGGGCATCAATACTAATTTTGCCTCATTATCTGTATTTAGGTATTTATTTGCCAGTTCCTTTGTTCTGGCTACTGTCAATTTTTTCACCATAGCCGCGTCCTGCAAAATAGTAGCCGGATTTTCGTTGTAGTAGTATTTATCCTGCAGGTTGTACAACCAGTAGCTGTTTTCTTTCACACTTGTTTCCAGGCCGCGTGTATCTTCTGCAACTACCTTGTCTACATTTGTTTGATTTCCGCCATTTGCTTTCATATTTTTTATTTCATCCATTACAAGGCCTGTCAGCTTTTGCACATTTTCCGGGGCGCAGCCAAAAGAAACAGTAACGCTGTAGCTGTTAATCGGCTCACGATTAATATTGGCGCCAACTCCTACACTGTAAACTCCGCCCTGGTCTTCACGCAATATTTCTCTCAGCCTTATCTCCAGCATTTTTGCTAACTGGTCAAGCTGGGTCGCTTCCATATCGCTGTAGGTTGTAGTACCTGTAAATACTATTCGAACAGTGCTTTTGCTTTCCCTGCCTTTTTTAATTTCTTTATTTATAATGCCTTTTGGAAAACGGACACCTATGTCTCTCCAGCTTTCTTTTCTGCCTGTGGCGGGAAGAGATGCTATATATTTTTCGATATATGGCTTAATGCTGTCTATAGAAAAGTTGCCTATAAAAGTAAAAATGAAATCACCGGCATCACTAAAGCGATCCTGGTAAATGGAGAATGCTTTGTCGAGCTTTATTTCACTAACCCTGTCCACTGTTAAAGGCCGGCGTCGCGGGTTGTAGCCGCTCATTATATAACTGACGGAGTCTGCAAAGACAGAAGAAGGATCTTTTCCTTTGTTAGCCAATGAAGCTGTCAATTGTTGTTTTAAAACCTTAAACATAGTAGTGTCTTTCCGTGGCTCTGTAAAATACCCGTTTATCAGTTGAAATGCTGTGCCTAAATCTTTTGGAGTAGATGAACCACTGATACCTTCACTGTATTGCCCTATAAAAGGTGCGACAGAAACCTGTTTTGCCGAGAGTGCTTTTTGCAGGCTCATTATATCATAGTTTCCAACTCCGCCATAAAGGGTAGCTGTTGTAGCGTTGGAAGCAGACAGGTAATCTGAGTCACTGTACAATGAAGCGCCTCCTTTGCTTATCGCAGATATAAGCACCTGGTCGTTTTTAAAGTTGGTTGGCTTTAATACAACTTTTACACCATTTGAAAGCGTTAGCTCGGTAACACCCAAATCATTTATTTTTTTCTCAGTAACTATTTTACCTGCTACAGGTTGTTTTACCAGCAAATCTCCTTTCATCACTTTGTCTTCATAGGCTGTTACTTTTCCCTGCTGCTTATTTACCAGAGCAAGCATTTCTTTTGCTGTTGGCAAATTGGCTTTTTCAGACTCGGGTGCCGTTACGACTATTGCCCTGTCGGTTGGTTTTATCCATTGGCCAATCAGATTGTTTACTTCCTGTAATTTAATGCCCGGCATGTATTGCTTGTACATTTCGTATTCCTTTTCAATACCGGGAATAGGTTCATGGATAGTAAAATTCCGGATAAGCTCCTCGATCAGTTGCGCCGAAGCTGTTTTATTTCTTTCATTATAAATATTTTCTATACCAGCCATTGCAGCATCTTTGGCCCTGTCAAGCTCGCCTTGTGTAAATCCATTCTGGCGGACCCTTTCATTTTCTTCGAGCAATGCCTGAGTTGCTTTTGTAATTCCGGCTCCGTCTTTTACAAAGGCAGCAAGTGTTAATGCATCTTCGTCACCGATCAATTTTCCATAACTGCTGCTGGCGCCTAAAAAAGGTGCATCAGGTTTTTGCGCTATTTCCTGCAACCTGCTGCTCATCATGGCATTGTATAGTTCACGCACGATGGATGCGCGATATTCTACGTCGGTTTGTGCTTCAGGAATAGAAGGCTGTTTATAATAAATGCTAACTACATTGTACCGCTGCTCGGGATCGGTAACGATAAGGGTTTGGGTTTCTTTTCCCGCAGGCAAACCATATTTTATACGCGGCTTTGCATTAACAGGCTTAGGAATGGCGGTAAAATGTTGCTTAATCATTTGCTCGACCTGATTTACATCTACATCTCCGACCACTATTACAGCCTCAAGATCGGGCCGATACCAGTCTTTATAAAACTGTTTAACCGTTTCGTATTTGAAAGTATCAAGATTCTTTTTTGTACCAATCGGCAGCCTGAGAGCATATTGTGAACCTTTTAAAAGAACTGGAAAAGTTTTTGCTCTTATACGTTCGCCAGCCCCTTGCCCCGATCTCCATTCTTCAATAACTACACCTCTTTCCTTATCTATTTCTGCATTTTCAAAGGATACATTATGTGCCCAGTCTTCAAGAATCTGGAATCCTTTTTTAAATACCGACATGCTGTCTGTTGGCAACTGAAGCATGTAAATTGTTTCGTCGAAGCCGGTGGAAGCATTGAGGTCAGCGCCGAAGTTTACCCCGCTTTTTTCGAGAAAGTTTACGAGTTCCTGCTTTTCAAAGTTTTTGGTGCCATTAAAAGCCATGTGTTCGGTAAAGTGGGCAAGGCCGACTTGTTTATCAGTTTCGAGTATAGAACCTGCCCTTACAACCAGGCGAAGTTCTGCCCGGTTTTTTGGTTCCTCGTTTTTACGGATATAATAAGTAAGGCCATTTGGTAATTTACCAACTTTAACTTCAGGAGAAACGGAAAGCTTTTTAGCTGTAAGCGGCTGTGCATTAAGAGAAATACCTGTAACAAATACTATAAAACAAATAATACCATTCTTAGAAAAAATATGCATCTGCAATAAAATTTAATCTGCTAAGTAAACTTATTGCAGCAGTCTTTTCAAATAAATAAGTGAAATTTAAATTTTTTGTAACCAAACACTGGTAAATACTGAATACAAGAATTCTCATACATAAACCTAATAAGAAACTTTAAGGGAATAATGAACTGAATTCAATTAAACTGGAATAAAGCAGCAAACATTGTATCCGCTTTCATCTCGTAGCCTTTCAGCAATTCCATTTTAACTAAAGTAAGCGGAAATTTTTGTTTTATAGATTCAACAATATCCTCATTTTCACTTTTAAAAACCGAGCAGGTAATGTATAAAAAATAGCCGCCTTTTTTTAAAAAAGGGATCGTATTTGTACAAATGCTTCTCTGCAGGTTATTGTATTTTGTTATTTCATCTTTACTAAAAAACGTCAATTGTTCAGGTGTGCGGCTCCACGTGCCGGAGCCGCTGCATGGTGCATCGCAAATAATTACATCAAACTTTTTATTTTCAAGAACTTTGTGGAGATTTTTATGGTAAGTAAGATCCGCTATGAATGAAGTGTATTCTTTAATTCCTGCTTCTTTAAAACGTTTGTGCAGATTTTGAAGAATGGATTGCCTTACATCAGAAACTGTAAGCGAAATGTGTGAAAGTATATCGAAGGCCATGATAGACTTGCCGCCGGAAGCAGCACAGCAATCCCAAACATCTTTTTGTATATTTGAGTTTGCAGCAGTCATTAACTCACCGGTCCTTTGAGAATTCATATCCTGTATCACTGCTTCCCTGTTGATGATTGCAACTTCTTCGAGTTTAGTTCCATTGGCCAGTGCAAGACAATTATTACTTATTTCTTCAAAATCTATTTTCGCAGTCTTTAGTTTATTTTTTACACTCACCTGTTTTCCAGGCCGCAACCTTATAAACAACTTTGGCTGAATAAGAAAAGAAGCGCTAAAATTATTGATATCAATACCTGCAGACAATTCATTGGTGAACGGAAAAATAGCTTCACCATTAATACCGGTAATTGAGATTTTTTGAGCTAAAGGCAAAGTGATTTTTTCATTCCACTCCGGCTTTTCGTTTTGCAATATTTCGTTTGGTACATCATTGCATAAAAATAATCCAGTCAGCAATTTTTCTTCTGCAGTTGCATTTGGCAGTGCTTTTCCCATTCTGAAATAGCTGTAACATAAGGAAGAAATCATTCGCCTGTCTCGAGAGCCATATTTTTTTTCTTTAGCGAAATAATTCTTAAGAAAAGGACTAAACGGAATATCGCTATTATAGAGGGAAAGAATAGTTTTAGCGGTATTTATATAAGAATTAAATCGTGACATGAAAACGAATAACAGTTAAATATAAACGTTTAGGTTAAAGCCTCTTCCTGTTCATTCTACAAGCTGGTTTCTTAAAACATTTTCTATATAATTCCTTACCATGCCAAATTGCTATACTGCAAGTTGCAGGTGAAGAACACCGTGCAACGGCAGGAAAAATCTGTAGATGAAGCTGCAGAAGCGGGTCAAAGTTATTTGATTTGTTCTTCAATGCCTTCTCATGGGCAGACGATTGAAAACTATCAAAAGACCGCGGATGCTTTTAATAAAGCCGCAGAAGATTGTAAAAAACAAAAGTTGATTTTTGGATATCATAACCATGAGGAAGAGTTTGAAAAGGTAAACGGACAGGTTTTATACGATATTCTTTTGGATCGTACCGATCCACATCTTGTAAAAATGGAAATGGATTTAGGATGGTTAATTGTAACAGGTAATGATCCTTACAAATACTTTGAAAAGTATCCTAACCGTTTTCCACTCTGGCATTTAAAAGATATGGATTTAACTAAAAAATAAAGTACTGAATTTGGGAAAGGTGGAGTAGATATTAAAAAACTTGTTGCAAGCGGAAAAAAAGCAGGTATGAAATATTTTTTTGTTGAGCAGGAAGAATACGAAGTCTCAGCATTTCAAAGTCTTGCAGAAGATATTAAATACTTAAAAGAACTATAACAAATATTTGTTGTTAATTTAAACCCCATGATTCAATTAGTAACCTCGTTGATTAATTCAAAGGAAAGAATCTTTTTTGTGACAGTTTATCAACTGTTTTTAAGCCTTGTCGCAAACATCCTTCTGATAAAAACGTTGCTACATGCTTTTAAAGAGCCATGATGTAGAAATGTTGTAGTAGTAATTCGTTGAATTTACATCTGCCTGCTTTAGTTTTGGCCAGCTCAAACAAAATATTCTCTCTAATTAAATGATAAATATTGCCATATGAAATTTGTCTGTTTTCTTGTTGTAATTGCTTTTTACAATATATCCTTCGCGCAGAGCAATAGTATAGGAATTTTTGATAAAGCAGCCGATATAGGCAAGCCTAAAAATGCTGGTTCATCAAGATATGATGAAGCTACTCAGACTTATCATATGAGAGGCTCAGGATCTAATATCTGGTTCAACAGAGACGAGTTTCAATACCTCTATAAAAAAATCAGTGGCGACTTTCTTCTCACTGCAGATTTTGAGTTTGTAGGCGAAAAAGGCAATGGTCATAGAAAAATCGGATGGATGCTAAGAGAATCTCCCGATGAAGGGGCTGCTAGCGTTAATGCTGTAATTCATGGTGATGGCCTTACTGTATTACAATGGAGACCTCTCAGGGGCGCATATATGAGAGATCCGGAAGACGAAGTTTTTTATGCGAAAAAAACTGTTTTTCGAACCGTTCAAATGGAACGTAAAGGGAAAAATATAATAATGAGGGTAGCAAACTGGGGTGAGCCTCTCCAGGAAGTTACAACACAGGAAATGCCTTACATGAAAGATTCTGTATTGGCAGGATTATTTATTTCATCTCACGATTCAGATAAAGTAGAAGAAGCCAGAATTTGGAATGTCCGCATTGATCGGCCCGTTCCGGAAACGTATCATCCTAATCCTCAAATAAAACTACCGCCTTTGCAGGGAGTGGTAGGATGCCGGCTGGAAACCATGAATGTATTTGATGGAAAAAGAATGGTCATAAGGGAATCTGCAGGCAAATTTGAAGCTCCTAACTGGATGCCCGGCGGGCAAAAGCTGTTGTATAATGAAGGAGGTTCATTATACACGATTCCAATTGGAGGTGGAACTCCTGAAAAAGTCAATACCGGTTTTGCAGATAATATAAACAATGATCATGGCATTTCATTTAACGGAAAAATGCTTGCTATCAGTCACGGGATAAAAGGCAAGCCAGGTGGTGGCTCAACTGTATATGTGCTTCCAATAACCGGCGGAACTCCCAAACAAATTACTGAACAAACTCCTTCATACTGGCATGGATGGGACCCAAATGGTAAAGATGTAGCATTTGTAGGTAAAAGAAACGGCAGTGATATCTACAATCTTTATAAAGTTGATATAAATACAAGAGCTGAAACGGCATTAACTTCTAATACAACCGGTCATGTAGATGGACCAGAATACTCTCCGGATGGCAAGTATATTTATTACAATGCTAATCCTACCGGCACTATGCAGGTATGGCGGATGAAGGCAGATGGAACCGGCAAAGAACAATTAACTTATGACCAGTATCATAATTGGTTCCCTCATATTTCACCTGACGGCAAATGGATGACTATTATTAGTTTTTCTACAGATATAGAACCTAATTCACATCCATCCTACAAACAGGTGATGTTGAGATTGATGCCTGTTGCCGGTGGAGCGCCGAGGGTTATTGCACATTTATACGGTGGACAGGGAACTATCAATGTTAATTCGTGGGCGCCTGACAGCAAGAGAATTGCTTTTGTATCTAATTCTGAAAAAAAATAATTCTCGCGGTTTATTAAGAATGCTTTCAACAATTTATGGATGACTTTTCAAAACAAATGAATTAATTAATATTAATAAGTTTAGCAAGTTTTTCATAAGAAATGATAAAGACTGAAAATTATATTCACTGAGCGGATAATCTTTAAAATAGACTGATGTATATAAGAAGTAACAGTAAAACTGCCTTTTTAGTATTTTTCAACCCGTGATGTAGTGTTGTAGTAGTAGAAAATGATAGCAAAGGTGAGTACCTGAATTAGCTTTGAATGCTATAAATAACGATATTTTTTTTATTTACCCGACATCTTTTCCCTTATTTCTTTAAATCTAAAACGACTGCTTTGTATGAAACTTTACAAGATTATTAAAGTATCAATTCTTTTTTTAAGTCTGCTTGTTACCTCGCAGCTATTTTCACAAAAAACAGTTACAGGCAGGGTAGTCAATAAAAACGATCAGCAACCTGTGGCTGATGCCTCAGTACAAGTAAAAGGAACGACCCTTGGTACAAAAGTGGCAAATGATGGCAGATTTTATTTAAAAGTGCCGCTCGACAATAGTATTTTAGTAGTTTCTATTGTGGGGTTTCAATCACTTGAAGTGGGGGTTAACGGAAAAACAGATCTTGGGGACGTTGCACTAACAGTAAGTTCTATTAATTTAAACGAGGTTGTTGTAACCGGGTATTCGGCACAAAGAAAAAAAGATATTACAGGGTCTGTTGCCGTGGTAAATGTTGCCAATTTAAAAACTGTTCCGTCCGGTTCAACCGAGTCTTTACTGCAGGGCCAGGCAGCAGGAGTAACGGTTTTAAATTCAGGCGCACCCGGGGGAAATAGCAGCATCCGGGTTCGGGGTATTACTTCAGTTGGCAGTACAGAACCATTGGTGATAGTAGATGGCACTCCTGGTAACCTACACGACTTGAATGTTAACGATATTCAATCTATACAGGTTTTAAAAGATGCGGGTGCAGCAGCTATATATGGTGTTCGTGGCTCTAACGGAGTAATAATTGTTACTACAAAAAGAGGCAGAACCGGTAAAGCGGTGGTAAGTTATGATGCCTACTATGGTACGCAGCGACCTTTAAGTGGAAATGTGTGGAACCTTGCTAATCCGCAGGAAGCAGCTGATGCGATTTGGAAAACGTATACAAATATAGGATTAGCTCCTTCACATAAGCAATATGGCAATGGGACAACACCTGTAATTCCTGATTATATAACACCTACCGGTACAATGGCAGGCGATCCCAGAACAGATCCATCCCAGTATGCTCTTTATAAAAATCAAATTACCAAAGCTAATAAAGCAGGCACAGATTGGTTCCATGAAATTTTTAAGCCAGCGCATATACAAAGCCAAAATATATCTGTGAGTGGTGGAAGCGATAAGTCCACGTATTTATTCTCTTTTGGTTATTTTGATCAACCCGGTACACTTATTAATACTTTTCTCAAAAGGTATTCTGTAAGGATGAATACTTCATTTACTATAAAGGATAAGATTCGCATTGGTGAGAATGCCTACATTACTTATAAGCAAAATCCAAGTTATACCGGTCTTCCCGGGGTAAATAACGCCAACTCTATTAATGCTGCTTATAGAATGCCAACAATTGTTCCTGTTTATGATATCATGGGAAATTTTGCGGGCGGAGGTTCACAGAGTTTAGGTAACGCACCTAATCCGGTTGCCATAATGGAACGGACAAAAAACTATGAGGGAAACAACTGGAGAATAAACGGTAATTTATTTGCTGAAGTTGATTTGATGAAGAACCTGACTGTTAGAACCTCTTTTGGCGGAACTGTAGATAATTTTTACAATAACTTCTTTACATACACTGCCTACGAAAATGCCGAAAATAGCCAGAACCCAAATAGTTATATAGAAAACTATGGTTATAACAGCAGCTGGACCTGGACCAATACACTGCGTTATAATGGCACCTTTGATAAACATAATCTCACGTTATTAATAGGGACAGAAGCTATAAATAATAAAGGAAAAGCAGTGGGAGCTTCAAGAGGAAGTTATTTTATTACTAATCTAAACAATTTAACTGTTGATCCAAATTTATGGACCTTAAACTTCGGTACACCAAGCAGCCAAACCAATGCAAATATTGTAAGTAATAATGGTATTCAAACACCTTATCAAAGTTCTATTTATTCAATGTTTGGTCGCTTAGATTACAATTTTGACGATAAGTACCTGTTGAGCGGAACTATAAGAAGAGATGGCGCCTCTGTATTTGACCCTGCAAAAAGGTTTGGTATATTTCCTTCCGTTACTGCCGGCTGGAGAATATCAAGGGAGTCTTTTATGAAAGGTATTACCTGGTTGAATGATCTCAAAATTCGCGGGGGATGGGGTAAACTTGGTTCTATCAGCAACATTAGCCCTACTAATGCTTATACTTTATATGGGCAGTCTGCAGTACAATCTTATTATGATGTTGCCGGTACAAGTAATGCGCCTGCCCAGGGAATTTACAACAGCCAATTTGGAAACCCAAATACAACCTGGGAAGAAGATGTCATTACTAATGTTGGTATAGATGCCACTTTTCTTAATAGTAAATTTGATATATCTGCGGAATTGTATAAAAAATCAATCAGTGGTTTACTGTTTCCCGAGAAATTACCAGCCACCGGAGGTCCTGCCACTGCTCCTTTTGTCAACTCCGGAAATATTGAAAACAAAGGGATTGATATAGCTTTAACTTATCATGGAAGTATTAAACGGGATTTTAAATTTGATATAACAGGAACAGTCACATCTTACGATAATAAAGTAATAAGCCTGCCAACAGGTATAACTTACATTGATTATGGTAATTCACGTCTACAGCCAGGACATCCTGTAGGTTCATTCTTTGGGTACAAGGTTCTTGGTTTATTCCAAAGCGATGCTGACGTTTCCAAGTCTCCTGCACAAGATGCAGCAGCTCCTGGTCGTTTTAAATATGCTGATATGAATGGGGATGGAAAGATTACTTCAGATGACAGGACGCACTTTGGTAATCCAAATCCTAAATTTACCGCAGGTTTAAACCTTTCAGCAAGTTATAAAAGCTTCGACTTTTTCATGTTCCTGTATTCTTCTGTAGGTAATGAAGTTTTAAACAGCGTTCGAAGTTCTACCAATTTCCCACAGTCTTTCGACGTTGCCATAAGCAAGGATGCTGTATACAATTCATGGACACCTGACCGTCCTAATGCAAAAGTGCCAAAGCTTGAGCGGACAGGAAATTTCAGCAACGGTACAGGTGCCTTCAATTCTTATATTATGGAAAATGGCGCCTTTTTACGTTGTAAAACTTTATCTGTTGGTTACACCATTCCTGCAACCGGTATAAAGCGCTTTGGTATTGATAGATTAAGAATTTTTGCCCAGGCTGCTAATTTATTTACCATAACAAAATACACCGGTCCTGATCCGGAGTTAACAGGTAGCAGTACCAACTTCGGTGTTGATGGAGGAGCTTATCCTGCAAATCAAAAAACATACACTATTGGTGTAGAGCTCAACTTCTAATTACATCATTACTTATTCTACAATAGAAATTATATGAAACCTCAACGATATAAAATTCTTATTCCGGTCTTTTTTTCCTTTTTGTTAATTGCTTATGCATGCAAAAAGAGCTTTCTTGACAAGCCGCCCCTGGGATCATTAGCGCTAAGTAATATTTCAAATAAGGCTGGTGTGCAAACTTTATTAATTGGCGCTTACTCTGTATTAGACGGAGAAACCGGTCTTGATAACGTGGGTTATGATTATGGCAGTGCCGGTTCTAACTGGGTCTATGGCAGCATAGCAGCAGATGATTCTTACAAAGGTTCTGTTCCCGGCGATCAGCCGGAAGCGGTTTTAATTGAAACATGGTCTTTATCTCAGGCTACCGCCAACTATTTAAACCAAAAGTGGAAAAAGCTTTATAACGGCATCCAGAGAGCAAATGAAGTTTTAAGAATATTGCCTGATGCTGCTGACCTGACAGATGAAGAGAAAAAAGAAATAGAGGCGGAAGCAAAATTCTTAAGGGGTTTTTATCATGAGGACGGAAAAAAGATGTGGAATAACATTCCTTTTGTTGATGAAACTATCACATATGTAAACAATAACCTAAGTGCTCCAAACATTGATGATGGCGGAAATTTTATTGATATATGGCCTAAAATTGAAGCTGATTTAAAATTTGCAGCAAATAATCTTCCTGCTATTCAGCCACAGGTAGGGAGAGCTAACAAATGGGCAGCAATAGCTTTTCTTGCCAAAGCTTATATGTTTATGCATAAATACGACCAGGCAAAACCTTTGTTAGATGATTTAATCGCTAATGGGGTAACTGCAGGGGGGCAAAAATATGCCCTGGTTAATTTTGAAAATAATTTTAATGCTGCGACCAAAAACGGTCCTGAATCAGTATTTGCCTGCCAGTTTTCAGTAAATGATGGTTCTGCCCTCAACGGCAACTATGGTGATGTTTTAAACTTTCCTAATGGGGCCGGTGCTCCTGGAGGATGTTGCGGATTCAATAACCCTTCCTGGAATTTAGCCAATGCATATAAAACTGATGCTGCAACAGGATTACCTTTACTTGATACTTGGAATGAGGGAGAAGGAGTCAGTGATTCTGCTCATCTGTATACAGGCACTTTAGATCCCCGTGTTGACTGGACTATAGGCAGACCCGGAATTCCTTACCTCGACTGGGGTCCTCACACCAAAGCCTGGATTCGTGACCCTGTATCTAATGGTATTTTTAGCCCTAAAAAGAATGTGTATGCTAAAAGTCAATTCGGTTCCCTTTCCTCTAATGAAACGAGTTTTTGGGGTGCAACCCAAATCAATGCGAATAATTACAATTTTATCCGTTTTTCAGATATTTTGTTATGGGTAGCAGAATGTGAGATAGAAATTGGAGGTTTAGACAAGGCAGAAGCTTATGTCAATCAAATAAGAAACCGTGCTGCTGATCCTGCAGGCTGGGTTTATAAGAATGCTGCTTATAGTGCCTCTACTTCAAAATATGCACCTCAAATCACTCCTGCCGATAACTATAAAGTTAGCCCATATCCAACAGGAACTTTCAGTGCAAATGGACAGGAGTATGCAAGAAAAGCTGTTCGTTTTGAGAGAAGATTAGAATTAGCAATGGAAGGTCACCGTTTCTTCGACTTACAAAGATGGGACAATGGAACAGGTTATATGGCTGATATATTAAACACTTATCAATCCGTAGAAAAAACAAAAAATTCTTTTTATATCACCAATCCTGATGCCCGTTTTACAAAAGGTGTAAATGAATATTTTGCCATTCCCCGTGCTCAGATTGATATTGAAAATTCAAGAGGCACAGTAAATTTGAAACAAAATCCAGGATATAATTAACCGTTTTAATGAATATGCGAAAAAAGTAAGTTTGACAGCCTTACTTTTTTCTGTGAAATAATGGTTTTAGGTGTTTAATTCTTAAAAGCGAACTTACCTCTAAAACATGCCTTAAGAAGATTAACTATAAACAACACTAAAATGAAGGTTTTTTGAGAACTGATTAATTCATTCAATAATTTTAATTATTAAACCTTCAATTGAACAAAAAACCGGAAGATGTTTTAGTATTATTAATTTGTTTAACCAAATCTTTTACGCATGAACAAATACCTTTTTTTAATTTGGGTAACATCAATACTTACATTTAAAAGTACTTTTTCCATTGCTGCCGGTGAACATAAAACTTTAGAAATAGGATCGCAGGCTCCTGAATTCAAATTACCTGGTATCGATGGTAAAACCTATTCATTGTCTTCATTTAAAAACGCACCTGTTTTAGCCATGGTTTTTACATGTAACCATTGCCCGACCGCTCAGGCGTATGAAGACAGGATGATACAGCTAAGTAAAGATTATGGTAAAAAAGGATTGGCTTTAATTGCTGTTATGCCTAATGACCCAAAATCTGTTCAGTTAAGTGAACTAGGGTATGCTGATCTGGGAGATTCATTTGAAGAAATGAAACTGCGTGCAATAAGAAAACACTTTAATTTCCCTTATTTATATGATGGTGAAAACGAAGCCATGGCTAAAGAGTATGGCCCCGTTGCGACACCTCATATTTTTATTTTTGATAAGGAAAGAAAACTCCGATACCAGGGTCGTATAGATGATTTGGAAAAACCAACGGGAACGCCAAAAAATTTTGACGCTAAAAATGCAATTGAAGCGCTGTTAGCCAATAAAGAGGTGCCTGTAAAAACAACCAAAGTTTTTGGATGTTCTATTAAATGGGCAGAGAAAGAAGACATGGTAGCAAAGGCTGATGCAGATTGGGCGAAGCAACCCATTAATCTGGATATGATTGATGAAGCAGGGGTTAAAGATTTATTGAAAAATAACACTGATAAACTACGGTTGATAAATGTTTGGGCAACGTGGTGCGGACCTTGTGTAGCAGAGCTTCCATCTTTTATTACCATAAACCGCATGTTCAGGGCAAGGGATTTTGAATTTATCAGTGTAAGTGCAGATAATCCTGAAAAGAAGGATAAAGTTTTGAAATTTCTGCAAAAACAACATGCAGCCAACACTAACTACCTGTTTAGTATTGATGATAAGTACAAATTGATTGAAGCAATAGATCCTAAATGGCAGGGAGCTCTTCCTTATACGGTTTTAGTAGAGCCGGGCGGTAAAATTGTTTATGCAAAACAGGAACAATTGATCCTGCAGAAATGAAAACAATGATTGTAGATAATCATATTATTGGCAGATTTTATTAGGCCAATTGTTTATACCAATCTGGAGTTAACTTTTTAGCAATTAAAAAAACTGACGTTTATTGTCTTGATTTTGAAGAGGAAAATCCATAAGAAATTCATACAAATTAGTTTCAGTAGAGATTTGAAGTTTTTTTCTCAACCTATACCTGCTGATTTCTACGCCCCGTACAGAAATATTCATAAGCTGAGCTATTTCTTTAGTTGATAGGTTCATATATAAGTAAGTGCATAACTTAAGCTCGTTAGGCGTCAAATTTGGAAAAGCTTCTTTCATTGCCTTTAAAAAATCACCATGTAAATTATTGAAGTGGGCTGCAAATTGCTCCCATTCTTCGTCCATTTTATCTTCTTCTTTTAATGCCCGTATAAGCTTTTTAAAGTCCTCTGAAACATTTTCTGCATTTGATGTCTTTCTTATCCGAACCAGTTCATCTTTTATTTTTGATAAAATTTCTCCTTTATGCACAAGTCGCATGGCAACGGAAGCCAGTTCAGAGTTCTTACCTTCAATTTCAGCCTTTAGCTTTTCATTTTTTAATTTTACGATTTCCTTCTCTGAGTTTTCAAGCTCTAATTGATGTAAATATTGGAAACGTTTCTGCTCGGCTTCATGTTTTTGCTGCTGCTGAAATAGAATTTTTTTCTGCCATAGAAATAAAAGATAGAATAAAGCTAAGAGCAGTAAAATATAAATTCCGGAAGCAATTTTTGTCTTATACCAGGGAGGAAGTATAGTAAAGCTATAACTATACACCGTTGACTCGTTTGCTAAATTATTCCTTGCTTTAATTTGAAAAGTAAAAGTGCCTGCAGGCAAATTAGTATAATCTTTTTCTGATTTTTTCGACCATGGTGACCATTTGTCGTCAAACCCTTTTAAAAGGTAGCTGTACTCAATATTTGACTGATGCCCGTAAGAGGGAGACGAGTATTCAAAATGAAAAGAGCTCCAGTTACTGTTCATTTTTGGAATCATTCCATTCAACTGTTTTAAAACTTCATTTTGATTAGCATAATAGCCTTCAAACAACAAACTATCTCTTAACCCGATTGATTTTACATCTGTGATTTTTATTGAAACTGCGTTATTATTTTTTAAATAATCAAACAAGTTTATATGAAAAAAACCTTTTTCAGAACCAACAAAGATATTGTAGCGATCGTAGGGATAGATATATTCAAAACCACTGTTGCCGCTTACTAATTTTCCATTTAACTCTGGAAAATAAATGGTTTGAGGTTTTAAGCCTGAAAATGAAAGAAGACCTAAATTTTTCCCTTCTATAAACCATATATTTCCCAGCGAATCTTCTTTTAAATACCGTATGTCTTTTTCATCGAAAAAGCTTTTAAAATAGGGAGATTTCTCAAATACATCTTTACTTGAATCGTACTCATATACACCTCGCTGAGTTGCAACAACAATTTTGTTTTTTACTTTGAATACCCTGTTTCTTAATAAGGAAGGCAGCCCGTTCTTATCAGTATACAACTTATAATGTGATATTTTCCCTCCGGTAGTTTGTATTTTATACACACCTCTGAAAGAAGTTCCCGCCCATATTGTATTGTTATTATCAATGGCAACAGAACGTGGCGAAGCATTAATATCCGGTAAAGTGCCGGATGAAGTAAAAGTGTTATTTTTTAATGTAAGCAGGTCTATTCCATTATAGTTACCGGCAAATATGAAAGAAGAAGAATCTTTATTGAAAGGTAAAAAATTCCAGTAACCTGTCTGGGTGTTGATTGGTAAAGCTGCTCCATTTTTTATTAAAAAAGCGCCTTCATGATGCGCCATAAGTAAGTTGTCATTTACTACTGATAAGTTCCATACAGAACCAACTGTATTGGGTACTAAAGTAAAGGGCTTATTTATAAAGCTTTGATCATTTATTTCAGCAATGGGTACCTGGTACAGACCATTGGAAGTGCCGATGTAAAGTTGCTTTTTATATATAATGGAAGTATAGCCAACTCCTTCATTTAGTTTTTCAGGATAAATGTGTTTAATAGCATTGTCATAACCAACAAAGTCTATCCCATTATCAAGTCCTAACCATAAATTGTTTCTTTTATCAAGAAACATACTGACAACATTGTTGTTTTGCAGGCCTTCTTTCCTTGACAGGTTTTGAATGATTTCTCCTTTTTTGTTAACTATATAACTACCTTTCAAATTGGTACCTATTGCAAACCAATCCTTGGTAAGGGGAATGGCACTTAAGACAAGGTCATTGCCAAGAGGATTTGTACCAGCAAATTGAAATTTTGAAACTTTGTTATTATTTAATATATATGCACCTTCTTTTAAAGTAGTAATTAACGAACTGTCCTTTCCAAAAGGAATTACAGAAGTTATTAAATAACCAGGAGGAAGGATATTTTCTTTTAAAAATGGTATCCATTTACCATCGCTAAATTGTAACAAACCTGCTTTCGAATCTTCTGCAATAAGTTGATTATTGTGTAAGCCTAAAAACCTCCATTCGGCGGAAGTATTGTAAATCTTTATTGTTTTATGGTTATATTGAAAGATCTTGTCTTTCGCTTTAAAAAAAATATCATTAGAGAATGAGACAACGTCCCAGACGTCTGAGAATGAGTAATCATTCGGAGATAACAATTTTTTTAACGAAGTAAATGCTAACCTCCCATTATTGTCGGGAGAGAAATAACCTATTTCATTTTGTCCTCCTGCATATATTTTTTTATCTTTTCCTATTACAATAGACCTTACAATAGATCTATTAGGAAGTTGATATAATTTCCAGGACGTGCCATTGAATCTTAAAAGCCCTTCATTATTGGCAAAATAAATATAATCATTTTCATCCTGTACTATATCCCAGTTTTGGGTTCCGGCATTATAAGCATCGGTTGGATAATTGATAATATTAGGTACTCCGATTGTATTTTGACTGAATGAATAAGCAGTTAAGAATGATAAAAAAAATACCAGCAGCCCCCGCTTCATCGTTAGAATTTGATACGAAAGTACATCTTTCGTTTAATAAACTAAATTGACCATGATGTAGTTTTGTTGCAATTTTAATCCATTTTTTCTTGTTTCTTTTTCATGCTGATGTAGTGTTGATGTAGTACCTATTTTACCGGATAATCATTTTCAGGTATAGTTTTACGAAACATTTTTTGAGGTCGTCCTTCCTTTTGTTCTGACATTATAAAGATTGTTAATGACAATAGATTAGGCTATTGAAACGTACTTTTTATTATCTTAGAAAATCCTTTCAAAATTCAACTCAAGCTTTTATTTATCTGAATATTTAAAATAATAAAATGAACAAAAATAAATTACAATCTTTCTTAAGTATTGCGTGCCTGCTAATCTTTTCTGCCTCATCCGTCTCACAAAAAGTTGGAATTTTTGACGGTCATGGAGATATTGGAAGTAATGTTAAACCCGATTAAGCAATTTGGCGACATGGAAGAATGGGCGGCGGAGTATGTGCAGTAGAAATGGCACTTTGGGATCTGGCTGGTAAAGCATATGAAGTTCCTGCCTGGGCACTTTTAGGAGGCAAGTACAGGGATAAAATAAGATTGTATTCTTATATTCCTAATTCCGGCGAAGGGGCATTAGCTAACATAAATATTGATAAGTTCAAAGCAGATATAAATAAACGTATGGAAGTACAGGGCTTTACCTGGTTAAAGATGCACCCCGGAATAGAAGTTATAAGCAAAATACCAGGCGCTTCCGTTAATACTAAATATATACCAGGCTTTAATGAACCTCCTGAAGCTTCCAGTTCTAAAAATTATTTAAATTATCAGAATACAAAACATCCTTTTACAGCAATTCAGGTTACAGATAAAGGCCTGGCAGAACTTGCCAGATATGTTGCGACTATCCGGAATATTGTAGGCTATGATATTCCACTATCTGCAGATCACTAGGGGCATTTTGATGTGAATACCTGCATTCGTGTTGGTAATGCGCTTGAACGGTTTAATTTAGCTTCTTTAGAAGATTTTCTGCCCAGGATTGATACCAAACATTTGAAGATGATAACTGATGCAATCAACACTCCTACAATGACAGGCGAAGACATTTACCTGAAGGAGGAATTCAGAAAATTGTGTGACGCTAATGCAGTAGATATCGTGCAACCCGACTTGGCTACATCAGGCGGACTTTTGGAAACAAAGAAAATTGGTGATTATGCTGAAGAACAAAACACAGCGATGTTAATGCATTTTGCCGGTACACCTGTTTCATTTATGGCTAATGTACACTGCGCTGATATAAAAAGCTCAACACATTTTTATGCTCCTTTTGCTTAAATAAATCTTTCATCAAATCTTAAAAGAGCAAAAATCGCTACTTTTAATTATAGTTTTTATTTCATAAATAAATAAAGTATATAATGAAAATTCTATCAAGACGGATAAATGAAAAGAACAATAATTTTTATAGATATATCCGCTGTATAAACAATGTCTTCATCCTTTTTCTGCCTGCCTTGTTATTCTGTATGGCATCAAACCAGACATTCGCACAAACAGCGCCGGCGAAAGTCGTAGTTCCTGATTGGGCACTACCAGGTTCTGCAACACATAAACAAGTACCGCCTCCTTTAGATTTTCATCGCTTTGCCCGAACAGACAATACTCCTATAGGGATATTTAACGGCCAGAGCGATGTAGGCGGTGCGCTTGTACAGGGCTCCTCCAGTTACAACCCCTCTGCCAAACAGTACACTATTACCTCTGCCGGCTATAATATTTGGTATACGCGTGATGAATTCCGTTATCTCTGGAAAAAAATGTCTGGCAATGTATCACTGGCTACCGACGTTAACTTCCCGGATACGACGGGTTACGCCGACCGTAAGGCTGTCGTTATTATTCGCCAGAGCCTTGATGATGATTCAAAAGAAGCGATGGTGGCCCTTCATGGCGCCGGTCTCATGCATCTTGCCTGGCGACCAGAAAAAAACCAAAGCCTTAAGGAAATGCGTGTTGACGAGAAAGGGGCCCGCCGCATCGGCATAGAAAAACGTGGTGATGCCTTTACCATTTTTGTAAGCATGAATGGCGAACCTATGCACCAGTTAGGAAATACCGTTCAGCTGCACATTGACAGTCCATTTTATGTCGGAATTGGTTTTTGCTCACATTCGCCGGACAAAGTGAATACAAGTATACTTTCTAATGTTGTTTTGGAAAATGCAGCGGGTAAGGTAAGGTAAGAGAAGCGCGTCTATTTTTACATTAGCTTCCGCTGTGACACTTATAAAGCTACACAGGTTTATGCTAAGATTATTGATCAGACGAAAAAGGGCAGATCCTGATATAACACAATTCGAATTTTTAAAAATTCATTATACAAATAATAAAAAGCTTACAAAACACCGATAACAGCATATCTCTGGCAGATGCCCTGATTGCTCATTCGAGTGTTATTATAATATATATTAGCCACCCCATTCTTTGATAAAAAGAACTTTCAAACTCTCACAAGGAGAAGGCGAACCGGAAAAAGAACACTTTGGCTCACAATCGTAAGACTTCAGAGCAACTGCACTTCGTTGAGTATATCCGATCAATGCTAAAGACAACAAGCAAGGCAGCAGTAGTTGTTGCAGGTAATGTTGTTTGAAGGCGGGGCGGGAGAAAACGTGCTATGCTTCAAATTTTGTGCAAATCATGTGCAATAAAAAATGGCTTCAGGCAAAAAACGCCTGAAGCCATAGATAATCAGTGGGAGCACACGGGTTCGAACCGCGGACCCTCTGCTTGTAAGACCGAAAAAAGATGTTTTCAGATACTTCTTTTTACTTGCTGTTATTTGCTGAAAGCCTTACTGCTATTGGTTTGTAGAGAATTTATTCTTAAACTTGCTATTGATACATTTTCGGTCATTTTTTAAAAACATGTATCAAATTATGTATCAAATTTTTTAAAAAGCAACTTTAAAATAAGTTTATGAATCAGGAAAGAGTAGGGGTAAAAGTAGTGCCGGATACAAGAAGGAAAAAAGATGGAAAACGGTTTCCTTTAAAACTTAGAGTTACTTATAAGGGAATGCGCAGTTATTATGGCATTGGTCATGATGCAACTATTAAGGAGTGGAAAATTATTAATAGTGCTAAGGGAGCATTAAGAAAAATTAAAAATAGTATTCTGACTATAGAAAATGAAGCGCAGGAATGTTGCGACCAAATCGCACCTTTCTCATACAAGAAATTTGAACATGAGTTTTTTTACGAGCGGAAGGTTTTTGAAAGTCTCCAGTCTGCTTATCATATGTATATACTTGAGTTAAAAAGTAACCATCAGCATGGCACAGCTACTGGCTATCAAACAGCTTTGAATACATTTCTCAAGTTTAAACCAAATTTAGATTTTGACGATATAACCAAAGACTTTCTTCAAACATTTGAGCTATGGATGCTCGGGAAAGGTAAATCAATAACAACTGTTGGTATATATATTCGCACACTTCGCGCTATAATAAACCTTGCAAAGAGCAGAGGAGAAATAAAAATGAGCGATTATCCTTTCGGCAGAAGAAAGTATATAATTCCGTCGAGCAGAAATATTAAAAAAGCTTTGAATATTGAACAAATAAAAAAGATTTTTAATTATGCTACAGAAGCGGACTCTCCTCTTGATGAAGCAAAGGATTTTTGGAAATTCAGTTATTTATGTAATGGAATTAATATTATGGATATTGCTCATTTAAAATGGTCAGATGTAGATAACGAAAAAAAACATTTTTGAAAGAGCAAAGACGAAACGTACTAAAAGAGATAATTCTGTAAAAATAGTTGTACTTCGAAACATCCATATAAATGGTATATTAAAGAAACATGGATTACCATATTCTTTAAACAGAAATAGTTTGATTTTTGACATTATTTCAGAGACAGACTCCCCTGAAACTGCCAGAAAAAAAGTTCAGCAATTTACTAAAGTCACAAATAATTGGATGAAGCGAATAGGCGAAGAATTGGGATTTGAGATGAAACTCACTACTTATGTTGCCCGTCACTCATTTGCTACTATTTTGGTTAGAAGTGGAGCGCCAATAGCTCTCGCAAGTCAAACGCTTGGACATTCTAATATTCTGACAACTCAAAAATATTTTGCAGGATTTGATTTAGCTGCTCAGGCAGAATACACTAAGGCGCTTACTAACTTCTAAATTCTACAGATCGGAAGGTTTAAGGTTTGAATCCTTACACGTCACCAAGTAGCAAGTCAATGTATCAAAAGGCAGCTAAAACATGGATTCGCTGGCTTTTGTGTTTTTAGCCTCGTCAAGACTATTCAAATAATATCAAAATTCTGGTGCCTTATTTGGATACCCTTTATGCTAAAGTGCTCGAGAATAAAGTGAGCGCAGATATGAGCATGCTGGAGAGGAAATTATTGGGATTATGATTTAATAGAATCCTTGAATGGACTGAAGAGCTTGATACATCACTTCCACCCGTGAACTGCTATTTCTCTTATGATTTTAGGGTTGATCAAAGTTTAAGTCTTTGTAATCTTATTAGGGAACGCAGTGTGCTATCGCATAATACAATTGAATTAATTGCTCGTATTACAAGGAAGCTTCTATTTCATCAAACCCTATTTTCATTTTTTGAATGGTGCTTTTGACTTTGTGAGATGTTAGTATTAATGCTTCTATTTAATTTAGCTTTGCTAGGTGAGAAGGCTTATACACCACTAAACATGATATTATTCGAACTAACATTCATAATATGCATTCCAAATCTATATTTATCATCCTTACAGGATGAAACGGCTTTGTTTATGGATTCATTGTCAAAGCTCCTGTCAATTATAAAAAGGTGCGGCTCTAAGAAAGAGAAGCATGGGAAAGGGAAAGCGCTGATTTTTCTATCGTCCCGCCCTTGTGCAAACAGCGGTTATTCTTTATTAACTTACCGCTTCTTCCGTTGCTTAAAAATTGCTTCTGTTATTCTGGTCTTTTACACTTGTACGGCCAACGCTCAAGTGTTCTACCCAACCTTTTATCCTGAAAAAGAATTGCTGACCGACTTTCACCATGCAAAAACGCCGGCTGAACAAATGGATGCTGCAGGTGTTCTCGCGCTGCACTATAGATCGAAGTTTCAAGACAGTTTGTCCTCCGTTTACCTGCATTTTGTGTACCGCATTGCAAGTGTGGCAAACGACCAAAAACTATCTGCAAAAGCGCTTTGGTGGGATGCCCAGGTCAGTGCAGGCAGTACCGCTTACGATGAAACAAAACAGGCTATTACAAAAGCCAATAGTCTCTTGAATTTTGCTATAAAAAAGAAGCTGTACCCCGAAGCCATTACTGCCAAATTATTACTGGCAGACATAAACATCCATAAAGGCCTAAAACTTTCTGAGCAGTATGCTCTGGACGCCAAACAGTTACTGGATAATTGGAATATTGATTCAACAAGAAAGGACTCCCTGAAGTTGGAAGTGTATTACAGATTAGCGCATGTATATATTCACAAAAAAGAAGGTGAGAAGGCTGCGCAAAATTTGCTGGAACAACAAAACTATGCCCAACAGAATAGAAATGAAGCATTAAAAATACAGGCTGTTAATAATTTGGCGCAACTGTATCAGGAGTGGCCGGGGCAGGAAGAAAATGCCAGGCAATGGATAACAAACCTATACGATTATTATAAGACAGCGGGGCAAAAGAACAGGCTTTTTATTGTCGCCTATATTTTAGCAGAAGTTCATTTAACGATGAACGACACAGCAGGGGCAATACAATATTTCAATGAGGCTGAGCAATTGCAGGAAGACCTAAAGATATATCCTGCATATATGTATTGGTTAGCTTTGGAAAAACATTCGTTGGGTTTGCTTACAGACACGGGCTTTATAAAGTTGTTGGATAACCATTTTAACAACCGTCTTTTTTTGCCAGCAGCTTTAATTGATCTTCATAAAGCTGCTATCAACATGAAGGCCGGTCAATTGGATGTAGCAGGCTATTATTTCTCTAAAGCAAAAAAAGACAAGATGGATTCTCTTGGGAGCTGCTTTGGTTTTTGCGATTACCTGCCAGCAGAGTATTACATGCAAAGTAAAAAGTACATGAATGCTATTAAAGCTTTTGATGAACTAAAAAGGAAGGCGGAAGCAGAAGGTGACAGGGACAAATTTCTGCAGGCGTTAATGGGGTTAAGCAAGGCTTATGAGGGCAAGGGGGATTATAAGACAGCGAATGCATTTTCGAACCGGTATTACGAAATCAGGGATAGTTTGAACAAGCGGAATTACAATGCAAAGGTTGCTTTTCTGGAGGTGCAAAAGGAAAAGATGCAAGTACAAAACGAAAGAAAGTTAAACCTGCAATTATTAGATAAGCATTGGTTATATAGCATTATAATCATCATAAGTTTAATTTCAGTTGGCGTTTATTTCCTCTACCGGTACCGTTTACGGCAATTACAATTAGAGAATCAATTAGCAAGAGAAAAGACTGACAAAATATTAGCGCAGACAGGATACCAACACAAATTAGATGAGCTAACATTTTCGGCGCTCCGTTCACAAATGAACCCACATTTTATTTTCAATGCTTTAAATACCATACAAGGATTTGTGTATTTCAATGATAAAAAAAGTGCAAGCGGTTATTTAGGAAAATTCAGCCAATTAATCAGAAAAATATTAGATAGCAGTAATAAACAAACCATTACATTGGAAGAAGAGATTGAAATTCTTCGGTTGTACACAGACATTGAGAAGGCCCGGTTTGGTGAAAGCCTTGATGTAAAGATTAATATTGACCTTGCACTTGATTTGGAATATATACTTATACCACCCATGTTGATACAACCTTATGTGGAAAATGCTATCAAGCATGGTGTTTTTCATAAGCAAGGAGATAAAATCCTAATTCTAAGGATCAGTAAGGCAGAAGACCGGGAGGTAATTGAAGTTGTCATAGATGATAATGGCATTGGCAGAGAAAGAAGTAAAGAAATTAATAAAAGCAGGATAGCTCATCAGTCTTTTGCAACGGCAGCAAATGAAAAAAGAATAGATCTGATCAACCAAACCATTGATGCAAAAACAAAGCTGAAAATAATTGACAAGGTAAATATGGATGGTTCACCCGCCGGAACTACAGTTATCATTACTATACCAATGGTGTTTGCAGCTACGGCCTAAAGCTTCTTAAAACGTACTCTTATGCTCAAAACAATTATCGTTGAAGATGAACCTGCCGCAGCAAATCTATTAGAAGAAATGTTGAAAGACATAGACCTGAAGTTGAAGTGATTGAGAAATGTTGCGACCTTCCTTCAGGAGTTAAAAGTATAAAGAGGCATTCCCCTGATATAGTATTTCTCGACATTGAGCTCCCGGTTTATAGCGGTATTCAACTATTTGATTTTTTTAACCCTGAAGAAATTACTTTTCAAGTCATTTTTACAACAGCCTACAACGAGTATGCTATGAAAGCATTTGAAATGAGTGCTGTTGATTATTTGTTAAAGCCTTTGCAGGAAGAAAAGTTAAACGCTGCTGTTAAAAAAGTTTTCATGAAACAAGCACCAGCGAGTTTAGAACTTTTACCTGCGTTAAAGGAAAATCTTCAACCCAATAATTATAAAAAAATTGTAGTGCCTGTTGCCAGTGGCTTTGACATTCTTAATCTCAATGATATTTGTTATTTCAAGGCAGAAGGCAGCTATACCAATATTTTTTTTGCAAACAATTCAAGTCTTCTTGTCAGTAAAAACCTTAAACATTTCGAATTCATTCTTTCCGGGATAAACCATTTTATACGCATCCACAGAAGCTATATTGCCAATATCAACTACGCTAAAAAAATTATACGTAAAGAAGGAGGAATATTAGTTCTGGATAATAAATCAGAATTGCCGGTTGCCGAAGATAAAATGGATAGAATTATTGATGCACTGCAGAAGTTGTAATGCATTCGAAACGGTTCCAGGGGAAGCCTGCTGGTCCGCCTGCTGGTTTATCTAAACAACTCACGCATTACCTGCTCTTTCGATAACTCAAAATGTTCTGCTACTCTTGATATAAACCCTTAAAAGTACCAACTTTTTAAGGGTTTATGGTTAGGGATTGTCAAATGATGTTCACCTTTCCGGTAAGAAGTCACCATGATATGACTACCTGTTTGCCTCACAACTTCATAACCAAATACTTTAAGTGCCTTAATAATCGCTTTTCCAGATATATCTCCCGGCGTTTTCATAACGCCATAATCTCGTCCTTTACAAAATGCAGGTGTGCGAAAGTTGGAGTCTCAGCACTGTTATCAAAATAACATTCAATGCCACCTTTAATATTTTCCTTCAATTCTTCTACAGTATCACCTTCAGCAAAAATCCCAACTCCTGCAGCTTCGGCATAATAAACACCTTCCTCTGCTTCTTTTACTAAAAAAGTAAGTTCTTTCATTTTGCTAAAATTAAATATTTCCTCATTTTTCACCGCCATCTTTTTATCAAATCAGGAAAATCTTTTATAAAATCAGTTTAAAAAGTCTGCAGATAAAACTCTCGTAAAGCCAAAAGCAGGTTTTGAAAAATGAAAAGGGTGTTTGGTGAGATGATGTCAAAAATAAGTTTTGGGTAAAATATCTTCGATAAAGAAGCGAGAAAGAGTTGAACATTATGTACATAGTTTGTCTATGCCTCTTTTTAGGAAATAAGCTTTCTATGTCAGAATATTTGTATAGAACGTTCCGCTTTTAGCACACCTCCACTATTTTACTGAAGACAGTTGTGGCTGTTAGAAATAAAACACGCCCGGCAACTTTTTGGAAGGACAATTATAAACAAAGTACAATTATAAACAACAACATGATAAACGCAACCCAAACCTGCTTACTCACTTTAGCCCTTGGAAGCTTCTTTTCTTCCTTTTCGCAGGAAAAAAGTCAATCGGTTATTGCTTCTGCCGGGGATATATCTAAAGGAGGCAATGTTATCCTGGAATGGACAGTGGGTGAGCCCGCTGTTGAAACCCTTTCTAACGTAACAGCTATTTACACACAGGGCTTCCATCAACCCTTATTAGAAGTACAAAAAATAAGCACAGGTAAGGATTTGGCCACTCTTAAAGATATAGTACGTGTGTATCCAAACCCTTCTACTGCTATCATCAATGTTCAACTGGAAAAGGCATCGATAGCACCCTTGGTAGTTTCCCTTATTGATGTATCGGGAAAAGTGCTTTTAAATAATAGTTTGCCTGTGAATAGCAAAATATTTAAAATTAATGTAAGCAGGCTTAGGCAGGGTGCTTACGTATTGCGTATAACAGATGCTCAGGGAAACATGCAGGGCGACTACAAAATAATCAAGGCTCAATAACATTTACCAACATACAACTACTAACATGAAAAAAGCTTTACAACTAACTGTACTTTGTCTCCTGCTCCTGGCTGCTACTTATGCCCAAAACGTTCCTCAGGGAATGAAATACCAGGCGGTTGCACGAAACCTTTCGGGAAGCATTATTGCTAACCAGGGAATTTCTTTACGCATTAGTTTATTAACCAATGACAAGTCTGCAACTGTTTATTACAGTGAGATACATACGGTTAGCACCAACCAATTTGGTTTATTTACGCTGGTGATTGGTGAGGGTAAAATAGAAAAAGGAACTTTTGCCTCCATACCCTGGAGTACCGATGACATCTGGATGCAGGTAAGCATAAAGGACAAGGGCAGTTCTTCCTTTACCACCATTAGTAATAGTAAATTGTTAGCTGTTCCTTATGCTTTTCATGCGGGTACAGCATCGCAGTTGGTAAACCAAAAGGCTTCCGGTTTCTCAGTTGCTTCCAGAGCAGCAGAAACCTCTACTTCTACAACCACTTCAACTTTAACGTCCACTTCCGGTGTTCCTGCCGTGCCCTGGGTAACCAAAGGAAATTCAGGTACAAACCCTCTTACAGACCGCCTTGGTACTACAGATGCAGCAGACCTCGTTTTAATTACAAACAACATTGAACGGTTAAGAATATTTGCTAACGGTGATATTGATTTAAAAAATAAATTAGCCATTGGGAACGATCTTACCGTAAAGCAAAATGCTTACTTAAACACAGTTGGTGGCATTACCAATATTAAAGGAGCAACCACTTTACAAAGCACACTTACGGTTGGTGGAGCCACTGCATTAAATAATAAACTTGATATAACAGGCATTACTACTTCTGCAAACAACACTCAATCTACTGCTACTAATAATGGCGCTTTAGTAGTGACGGGCGGAGCTGGTATTGGTGGCAATGTAAACGTGGGTGGAGCTGCAAATGTTACCGGTGCTGCCAATTTGCAGAACACCTTAGATGTAACCGGCGCTACTCATTTAAAAAATACAGTAACTGCCGATGGAATAACTACTATTACGAATAATACAATATCTACTAATGCAACCACCGGAGCTTTAGTGGTTACCGGCGGTGTTGGTATTAGCGGAAACTTAAATGTAGTAGGTGCAACAAGCTTTGGAAGTGTTGGCGTGTCCAGCAATATTTCTGCAAAAGGGCTTAACATCGTTAATGACAGCAGCAGTTATCTCGCTACATTCCAAAATACCAATACGGGTGAAGGTGACGGTATTAAAATAAAATTAGGAAGGGCAAAATCTTCCTACACAATTCCAGCCGCTCCAACAGTAGAATCATCAACGGATTTTGCAGATTTGTTGAACTGCAATTTTAGCGAAGCTCAAAAGGTATCCAAATTAGTTACAATTGCGCAAAATGATGCCATAGAAACCGCAAAGACAATGGCAGGTATAGCCGTTTCTGCAGGTAACATGATTATAAATGTTATTAACAGTGGATTAAATCTGCCGCTTTCCATTCCTGACGTAACGGTTCCAAAAACTCACTTAACTGATGAGATCGATGTAACGGGTCCAATTAACACGACTTTAAAACTTCCAACGACGCTTTCTATACTTAATGTAATAGATGATGCTTGTGATCTCTGCGTACCTGATGCTAGTTTGCCAGGCCCTGTAGTTACACTGCTTCCGAAACTACCGTCACTTATAATACCAGCTATAGATATTCCCCAAACAACCCTTTTAACAGGCCGGGAAGTTATGCCGAAGCTGCCCAAGATTGACCTTGCCTCTATTGGCATTCCCGAAATAGATATTTCAAGTTTAAAATTCTGGGGCCTTGATTTTAATATTTGTCTTGATGAAGGAACTTCATCGCCATTAAACAACTCGAATGAATTTATCCGTTTTGCCGACAAAAATGATGCGCAGGTCGGTTCTGTAAGAGGGGTTTCTGTAGCCAACTGGGCAGCCAACTATTTTAACCCGGTTTTCTTCAACAAATTAAGAGGTGCTTTCTTAAGCAGTAAGGCCGATAAATTCCATGCGCAATATCACTTTAAAAATGAACTTAGCACCGCGTTGGCCAGCTATGCTAAAATAGGTGTGGAATACAGCTCTGGCAACGGTGATTATGCCGAGTGGTTAGAGCGTTCAGATAAGGCGGAAGACATATCTGCCGGTGATATAGTAAGCGTAAAAGGCGGCAAAATAACCAAGGACCTGGAAGGCGCAGAACAGGTGATGGTTGTTTCTCATGCACCCATTATGTTGGGCAACATGCCCGCTCCCGGTAAAATAGATTTGGGTAATAGCATTGTGTTTATTGGTCAGGCTCCGGTGAAAATAATGGGTCCTGTTAGGAGCGGCGATTTTATAATTGGGCAGATGGCTACACCTGGTTATGGTATAGCAAAGCATCCGGCTGATATGACGATCGAAGACTTTAAACTTGCCGTGGGCAGATCATGGGATGCAGATGAGGCGGAAGGAATAAAAATGGCGAACACGGTAATAGGTATTCATAACAGCAGCTTTTTAAATCTTATTAAAGATTTAAAAGAAAAAGCAGAGAACAATGATACAAGGCTTAAAGCTATTGAAGCAAAATTAAATTTAGCAGCCCCTGTAAAAAGCAAGTCAATTGCAGCTAAAAACAAAAAATAAATTAGGGCTTTTAAACTAACGATTAACACTACCTAGATGAGCAGGAAAACAACATCAATTACCCTTCATGTATTCTTAATCAGCATTTTTTGTTTTGTATCTGCGAAAGGTTATTGCCAAACAGCCGTAGCACCTGCAGTTGATACTGCTAAACAACATCAGGCTGAAATAGCCTGGCTAAACGATCTGTATGAACCTGGAGTTACGATGCAGGCAGATTCTCTTTTAATCAATAAAGAAGCAGAACGACTACTGAATGATGAACAATACAGGCAGACCATGTACCCTGCAAAATATACCTGGAAAGCTGCAGAGGGCTTTGTACAAAAGCAGGAGATAAAAAAAGCAGTTTGGTATTTTATCAACTTATATACTATAAATGCCCAAAATAAAGAATTAGTCCTGAAATCTCTTTTGGTGTATGATAAGTTTTTTAAAATGGATAGAGTGTTAAAGAGTTCATTTTATACCTACAGCTTCACGGACCCGGAGATTGGTAAAGTTGAGAATGGTCATTCGGAAATTACGGCGCCGCATATAATGGAAAAAAAGCTGAATTCGCTAAAAGCAATAATGTTTTACCTTAATAAATACAGGCCTGCAGACAGGAAAGAAAAGACCAAAGGCAATAAAAGCTAAGCACGGAGATAAAAGGCGTATGTGGCAACTGATCAACCAGTAAACAACGGTTACTTATACAAAAGTAGAAGGCTGTCTCAAAATAAAGAGGCAGCCTTTTACTTTTACCGGTTATCTTGTAAATACTAATGACCATGCTGCAGGAACTGTTTCAGCGACTGTTCAATACAATATTAGCGGTTCTGCACAGCAACTTGATATTGGTGTAGTGGTAGAAGGTAATTATGACCTGAATAATCCAATAACAGATGCTATAATTACTGTAGCGGTGCCTACACCGGGAGGACAAATAGCCGGGGGTGAGGTATTATATAATGTCGGCTGGCTATATCAAAGGAGATGGAAGACTTTGTCCTGTTTTTAGTTCATCAATTAAAAGATATTTACTTGAATCTATTTCATTGTCTTTATTTTCAACTAAACTTATCAGTGGGTGCAAAGGCTTTGGCAGCCCAAGCACCCGATGCAAGTCGAATAGAGATTCAAATGTATGTGGAATGTTCTCTTCCTTTTTCATCTTGTAAATTTAATTAGCTTATTGGTATAAACTCTATATACTTTGTTCCTGGTAAATAGGTGCATTGCTCCATGATGAACAAGGCGTATAAGACCGATAGCTATCGCGTGCAACGCAAGAGGAACCCCAAACCCCTAAAGGGGCTTTTAAGCCAAACAAAATGAATCTGCTAATTTTTCGTTGCAGTACAAGTGAGTCTATATGTAAAAGGTCTCGGTGTAGCAGCAACCGGCAAAACAAAATGCTGCATTTGCTTTACCTTTTGTCCCGCCGCATTGCTGTTTTTGAAGAAATTGGTTGGAATATTATAACTGATCCTGGTACTTGAACAAAAGTAGTTTAGTTGATATAGATACTTCAAAACTTAGCGCACGCACGTATTTCTCGAAGAAGCCGAATATAAAATGTAAACGATATACATAAAATAAAAAACACCTCAATTTTATGAGATGTTTTTGTGGGAGCACACGGGTTCGAACCGCGGACCCTCTGCTTGTAAGGCAGATGCTCTAAACCAACTGAGCTATGCTCCCTTTATTTGGGAGTGCAAATATAGGCGGCTTTTTATTTCAACAAAAAAATATTTATACATCATCTTTTTATTCTGCTACCAGATTTTTATCCGCTTGTCTTCGGGCAGATACATTTTCTCGCCTGGTTTTACATTAAAGGCTGCATAAAACGGTGTAAAATTCTGCAGCGGCCCATTTACCCGGTACATAGCAGGTGAATGCGGATCTGTATTGATGCGTAACCTTGTTGTCTGGTCTTTTTGTTTGTTTCTCCATATTTGTCCTAATGAGATAAAGAACCGCTGGTCGGGCGTAAATCCGTCAATTTTGGCAGTATCATGTCCTTGCTTTGTCATTTTAAATGCATCATAAGCTATGGCGATACCGCCTATGTCGGCCATGTTTTCACCGGTTGTCAGCCTGCCGTTCACATGCATTTTATCAAGCACGGTAAAGGTGTTATAAAGATCAATTACAGATTTTGATTTAGCTACAAATTTTGCGCTGTCTGCAGTTTCCCACCAGTTTTTCAGGTTGCCTTCCTTATCGTATTGCGCACCCTGATCGTCGAAACCGTGAGTCATTTCGTGGCCGATCACCATGCCTATTCCGCCATAATTAATAGCATCATCAGCGTTAGGATCGAAGAAAGGGAATTGTAAAATGCCTGCCGGAAAAACAATCTCATTAAACGTAGGATTATAATAAGCGTTGATGGTCGGAGGTGTCATTCCCCACTCTGTTTTATCAACGGGTTTATTTAATTTGTTCAACTGGTATTGATAATCATTTTTACCCGCAGAAATCAGGTTTTCATAAAAAGTCTTCCTGTTAACGGTAACCTTGCTGTAATCTCTCCATTTATCAGGAAAACCTATTTTTTGCATAAAGGCGTACAACTTATCTTTTGCTTTTACTTTGGTTGCCGCGCTCATCCAATCAAGGTTTTGAATGTGTTTATCAAAAGACTTTTGCAGATTAGATACCAGCTCAAGCATACGTTTTTTGGCATCAGCTGTAAAATATTTTTTTACATATAATTGCCCTAAAGCCTCACCGAGATAACTGTCTGTAACCCTGTACATACGCTCCCAACGGGGTTTTATTTGTTGCTGTCCGCTTAAGACTTTCGAATAATTGAATTTTGCATTTACAAAGTCGCTGCTTAAATAATTAGCGGCATCGTCTGTCACGTGAAATTTAAAATAATCTTTCCACGTATTTACGGGTATTGTCTTTAGCAGGCTGTTTAGTTTAGTATAGTAAGCAGGCTGGCCTACATTAACAGAGTCAGTTTTGGCGCCAACATTACTCAAAAACGATGACCAGTTGAATATCGGCATTTTCCTGTCAAGCTCAGCTACCGACATTTTATTATAGTTGCTTTGGGGATCTCTTAGTTCTACATTAGTCCGGTGGCTTTCTGCCATTTGCTTTTCCAGTGCATAAACTGCCGTCACTTTCTGGGATGCAGTTGCAGCATTATCGCCTGTAAGGACAAATATTTGCTGCATGTACGTTTTGTATGCTTGCTGAATGGCATTAGTTGCAGCATCGGTTTTAAAATAGTAGTCTCTGTCCGGTAAACCTAAACCGGTTTGAAAAAGGGCTGCTATATTTATACTGCTGTTTTTATCATCAGCGCCAATACCCATAGCTGCTATGTATCCAAAACCTTCTTTATGCCTTTGTGCCTCAAACTGCATAATGCTTTTTGCATCAGTAAGAGCATTTACCTGCTGCAGATAAGGTTTTATAGGGTCATATCCCCGTTTTTCGATAGTAACAGAATCCATTCCTGCAGCATAAAAATCCCCGACTTTTTGTTCGATGCTGCCTTGCGGCTGCGGAATTGTTGAGACTGAGTCGAGTATAGATCTTAAATGTCCTTTTGTACCGTTATATACATCCAAAAAAGAACCGACGCCCGACTCTGTAGGCGGAATGATCGTATTTTTAATCCATTTACCATTTACAAACAGGAAAAAATTATCTCCGGGCCTGACCGAAGAGTCCATATATCCTGTTTGAATAAATTTCTGTTTTATTTTTTCATCTTTTTTGTACGAATACAATCCTGCAAGCATCAGCAGTGAGGAAAAACTTAGTAATGCGATTTTCATAATCTTTCTGTTTCATTTATCAGCCTGAAATATAAAGCAGTAATAGTTTGCGGACAAAAAATTTATTTAAACGGTGATATTCGGATAAGAATATTTATATTTTTTATAACTAATTTAAATACCTGAAAAAGATAAACATTACACTTACACGATAGCGATTGATAAATTTATATGAGCAGAATTGCTGCTAATTTTAATTCAATGCCTTACGCGAGAATTGAAATCGTTTAAAAAATTTTTGCATTGAAAGCTTTGTTCATAGCATACGGTTTACACCACGGCTATGAAAGGAAAATTTTCAGGATAACAGTTTTAGCCGTTTCTTAAATATAGGGGATGAGCATTCGTTGCAATTGACCTTCATCACAATTACTAACCCTATTCTCTTATTCATAGCGCTCCTTCTTTTTTACCATCACCAAAACCATTTTTTGAAGTTCGTTTGCTCTCGTTGACGGATTTAAAAACCTGCCCGTTAACATGCTTACATGAAAATCATCAAAGCTTTTCAGTATCTCAAAATGATAACTGTGAAGATTTAATTCTTTCAAATTATTGTTTGCTGTATAGATGGCGCTGTTGCCATTTTTGGCTAAAAAAGTATCAATAGCTCCAGGGGTTTCTAATCTTTGTACAAATCCCGGTGCATAAAATTCGAATGAGTAAGACGACGATTTGTACATTGCCGGCGGATTATTTATTTTATTATTTGTCAACCATTTTCCAGCCATCATTCCTGATTGGTATGTAAGTAAATCAGGGTAAAAAGAGTTGTGAAGGAAGATGAACAAAACAAGAGAAAAAGCGACTCCCGAAGCTATGATTGTATTTATTCCCTGTTTTCTGAAAAAAAACATACAAACAATTATTATTGCTGCAGAAATAACTACCGGGAAAAATAAATTTCCAAACTTTGAAAAAAAGGCGAGTCCGCAAACTGCTAAACCAGTTAGGATAAGTAAAATATGCTGAAAGATAATAATCTTTTTTAAAGCATTTTCTTTACATATTGAAATAAGATATGCGGCCGTAATGATAGAAAATTGGGGGAAAATAATAACAATATAGTGCGGCAACTGAAAACCTGAAAACGAAAACAGCACAAAAGTCAGCGTGGCAGAACCATATATTATCCATTTCTGATTATCATAACTTTGTCTTTTTGTTTGTACAAGCTGTATAACTGCAATATACAAAATGACTGACCAGGGCAGAAAAGCCCAAAGAGTTGTATGTAAAAAAAAGAAAGGATCACCGTGATATTTAATAGGGCCGGTATTAAAAAATCTACCGAACTGGCTGTCCCAAAAAAAGAACCGCAGCCCTGAAACATTCGTTTTTCTAAATACCACTTTTTCCGGATGAAGATCAAACTGTACATAAAGACTGTACAGCTCAGGCGTAATGAAAATCAATATTAAGAGCAACATTACCCACCAGCGATAATTTATAAATTGTTTCCATTGCTTTGATAAGATCCACCACATTACAAAACCGCCGCCGACAGTTATGAGCACAAAAATTCCCTTTGTCATAACTGCACAAGCCGATAGTAATGCAGTTAAAATAATATTAAGCCATTTGCCTGAAAGAGTTGATTTATAAAAATAATAAACAGCAGCAATGGACAAAGTAGTTAAATAAGGTTCGGCCCTTACATCAAAATTGCTTAGTATGGCATGCAACGAAAATGCGTAAATAATTACTGCAACTTTCGCTGTAAATGTATCATACAGTTTTTGTGTTAATTTATAAGTAAATAGTATACCTGCAAGCCAGAAAATAAAAGCAGGAAATTTATATGCAAAAGCTGTGATACCAAAAATCTTAAAGCTGAGCGCAGCCATCCAGAAAGGAAAATGAGGTTTGTCGAGCCAGTCGTGCCCATCGCCAAATAAATCAAACCAGTTTCCGGTTATTACCATGTGCTTTGAAATGGTTGCGTACAACGCTCCGTCAGGTTCCAGTATGTCATTTAGTACACCGTTGGCATTTATTAATATTCCTGCAATAAGAAAATAAGGAAATGTCTTTTCAAAATATTTCATACAGTACGCAAAAAAATTTAAAGTGCTGTATTGACTTTGATATTCATCACACGTTGCAAAAAAAGGTAATAGGTAAAATATCCTATTGCGGTACCAAGCAGTGCGCCGGCAATAATATCAGCAGGAAAATGCACACCTGCGTATACCTGTGAGTAACATATTGCAAAAGCCCACAACCAGAGCCAGTACCACTTTTTGTTTAAAGTGTGGTTAATTACCAAAAACCAAAAAGCAGCCAGCCCGAAATGATTGGATGCATGAGATGAAGGCATGGAAAAAAGGCCACCACAGGCTGCCAAATGCTTAATGGTAAGCTGAAGAGACGGATCGTGACACGGACGAAGCCTGCCGATCAAAGGTTTTAAAATACTTGCGCTCGTAAAATCACTCATGGCGAAAGTAACCAGCGTAAACAGTATAATGGGGAAAAAATATTTTCTGCAGTTAGCATAAAAAAAAAGCAGGAAAAAAAAATACAACGGTATCCAGGTAAACGCCTGCCTTACTATAAGCATGATGTTATCGAGCCAGCTAAAAGACAGTTCTTTATTAATGAGGTAAAATAAGGCACGATCAGCCTGCCCTAATAATTTGATAACATTCATTTTCTTAGAATTATTGTTCGTAACTCGTGCCACACCTTAAAGGTGTGGCACGAGTTACTTTAGGTTTCTGAAATTTGTACCACCGTTATATTGTTATCGTGAGTTTCTTTTGCTAATTGTTTGGTTCTGAAATACAATAATAAATTTAGAAGAAGTATTACTGCTACTTTGAATGCGCTGCTTTATAATGTTCCAATAAAAGATCACCGCCAAAGTCATTTTTCAAATCTCTCAAAACTGAATGAATATGATTTGCATTGTTTTGCGAGTTATCATACTCAATAATAAACGTGGGTGCCTGAATGCGGTAATAATAAGCTTTACCTGCGTCAGGCACGTTATAACCTGCCCATGCAAACCTCAGATTGTTTAATCCTGCCTGTTGTATTTCTTTCAGCATTTCATCAGCAAACAATTTTGTATATCTGTGCACATATATGCTTACCAGTTTTAAAAGCTGTTCCTGCTGTTTTGGAGTCATTTCAGAATAAAGAACACCTGCGGGATGATCAATCAACGCTTTCCTGCTGACAAAAGTGATGATCTCACCGGGAGCAGTCGTATCAATCATTGCTTTTTTTAATTGTTTTTTCGTTAATGAATGCAGCAAAGCAAAGCCTGTTTCAGTTTCTTCTTTTAAAACCTGTAAACCTTTATGCGGACCGCTGCGCACAATAGCCGGGTTGGCTCCGAAAAAACCGGGAGTGCCCGATACCAGTTTTTTATCCTTCGCAAAAAAATTGAAGCAGATATGATGACCCTCAAACCTCCATCCCCAGATAGTATTGTTTTCAGGCAAGCCAAAAATGGTCAGATTATATTTACCCGTATCGCGGTAATGATCGTCTGCTTTTCTGTTCTCTATTTCCTTTAAGATATTCTCAAGATGCATAATTTCATCAACCTTCTTTACTGCTTCTTCGCTTAAACAGGTTTTAATTAAATTCATCGCCGCCTGCTTTTGTGGTGAGTTAAGTTCATTGAATGAAATACCTTTTCTGTTGTCTATAGGAAAATAATGAAAACTATACCTTTCATCCGCATCAAAGGGATAAAGAGCGAGCGCTGTTTGTGAAGAGTCAAGTGTATTAATAAATGCTTTAGCTGCGGTAACAATTTGTTGTGACTTGCAACTGCAGGTAAAAATTAGGTAATAAACGGTAAGGCATACAATTCGTTTCATATAATAATTCACCTTTAAGTTGCGTTTAGAAATATGCTTTTTTAGTAAAAAATAATCTTACCAGCAGTTTTTCAGAACCGAAATTTGAGAAAATTTATTTTTATTTAAAACAGTTTATATCTCGTTTTTCTTATCTTACTCTTTCTGTTCCGTTTTCAATTTGCACTATGTACGTAGTCAGCTCCAGTCCCATTGCTTCTTTATACTCCTTAGCCAGTTTTTCCTGCAGGCTTCCTATCGCTTCCTCCTTAATGATATTTATTGTGCAGCCACCAAATCCGCCGCCCATCATTCTTGCTCCTAACACATCTTCATTGTTTTTTACAGCGTCTACCAAAAAATCAAGTTCTTCACAGCTTACTTCATATTCTTTGCTTAGCCCTTCATGTGTTCTGAACATTTTTTGGCCCAAAGCTTTTATATCGCCTTTATCCAGATCGTCGCAGCCAGCCAGTAACCTGCCTATTTCTTCGACAACATATTTACATCTTTTATAAATAATCTCATCTTTTGGCAATACACATTCATTAAGCATGTTCATATCAACATCCCGCAAAGCGGTTACTTCAGGATGGCGTTCTTTTACCCACGCCACTCCCTGCTCACATTGTTTTCGGCGTGTGTTGTATTCTGAAGAAGAAAGTGAATGTTTTACGTTGGTGTTAAAAAGAACGGTTTTATATCCCTCCAGCTTAAAAGGCTTGTATTCGTATTCCAGAGACTGGCAATCCAGTTTTATCACATGGTCTTTTTTACCAAACATACTTGCAAACATGTCCATTATGCCAACCCTGACTCCTGCAAAAGCATGCTCTGCATTCTGGGCAATTTTTACCATTTCCATTTTTTCAAGCCCTAATGAAAACAGTTCATTCAAGGCGAATCCTGTAGCACATTCAACGGCTGCTGAAGAAGAAAGACCCGCACCAACAGGAACATCACCATCAAGCACAAGATTGAAACCACTGATTTTATAACCTTTTTTAATCAATTGGTCAGTAACGCCCAGTATGTAAGTAGACCAGGTTTTTGTCGGTTTTATTTCACTCAATGTAACCGTAAAATCCTCATTAAATCCCACCGAATGAAGGTGAATCGAGTCATCTTCTCTTTTACTCACTGCTACATATATTGCCTTATCAATTGCTGCCGGCAATACAAAGCCTTCATTATAATCAAGATGTTCGCCAATAATGTTTACCCGCCCTGGAGACCTTATTATAATTGGTTCTTCTTTATATAAAGCTTGAAATGTATTTAAAACTTCTTCAATTAGAGATGATTGCTCTGGTGTCATTATTTAGTGATTTATTGAAAAAATTATATTTCCCTTTTCCGTGATTTTTTATCGTATTTCTTTTATTCTTGCTATAAGCTCATTAAGCCCCTTCGGGGGTTGGGGTTTACCTCACTTCGTTAATCTCAACAATAACGCTTGTCCTTCCGGCATTTACAACCGGGTTAAAGCCTACGGTCATTAAAAAATCTCCCGAATAAACAGCGCTCTCAGCCATGGCAGATTTTGTACCAGGATAAAGGTTTATTTCCTTCAAAGAATATTTTTTATCAGCCTGCAACCCCTTTAGTTTCACGGGTAAAAAACTGCCTTTTCCAAACCGGTTATTTACAAGATAATTAAACATTACCGCCTTGCTTTTATTTTTATTAACAAACATTAAAGATGCAAAATCATTTTCCCGCGGGCTCATAAGACGATACAGGTCGCCGTGCCACACTTCATCGCTTATTGATTTGTAATTGATAACTGCCTGCTGACAAAATTTTAAATCATTTTCACTCAGCTTACTCACTACAATATCGAAGCCCAGCTTGCCCATCATTGCTACGTCGGTTCTGAATTTAATCGGCTCTTTTCCCCAATCTGTTACATGATTATCATGTGCAATAGCGGGGAAAAAATAGGAATATTCATATTGCATAAAAATCCTTTCTATCGGTTCGGTATTGTCGCTAACCCAAAATTCTGTAAAATATTTTAATGCACCATAATCTACTCTTCCGCCGCCGCCGGAGCAAAGCATCATCGGCACTTTTGGATATTTTGCTCTTATTCTTTCCATCACTTTATACAAGCCTCTTACATAATCAATATATAAATGCGACTGCTTCTGCTGATAAGCAGAATGGGCGTTGTAAATAACAGCGTTACAATCCCATTTAATAAAAGCAAGTCCAGGATTTTTTATAAATAAAGTATCGAATATACTCACCACAAAATCCTGCACTGCAGGATTGCTGAGGTCAAGCACCAACTGGTTTCGGTATAAATGCTCCGACCGGTTTGGTTCGTGAATGACCCAATCATGGTGTTTTTCATACAATTCACTTTTTTGGTTTACCATTTCAGGCTCTACCCAGATGCCTAATTTTACACCACTTTTTTGTGCTTCTCTTACAAGATAACCAAGGCCGTTGGGCAATTTTTTCCTGTTTGCCTGCCAGTCTCCAAGACCTGCGTTATCATTGTTTCGCGGATACTTGTTGCCAAACCATCCATCATCCAGTAAAAATACATCCACCCCTAATTTCTTTGTGTCTTTTATAAGAGAAGACAGTATAGGTTCATTAAAATCAAAATAAGTAGACTCCCAGTTGTTGAGCAATGTTTCCCGCGAGCCTTTTCCGTTTAAGATCCTGTACTCGCGTGCCCAGTTGTGCAGGTTGCGGCTGGCTTCGCCTTTTCCATTAACAGAATAAGTATATAAAAACGCAGGTGTAGCAAACTCTTCGGAAGGTTTTAAAGAATATTCTGAAGCAAAATTATTCATGCCAGCGATCAGGCGCAGATTATTTAGCGGGTCAACTTCAAGATCAACCCTGAAATTGCCTGACCATTCTACAGAACCAAGCAATACTTTGCCTTCATCTTCTGTAGCCGGACTATTAAACGATACCATAAAACTTGGCGGCTGATACAGGTTTTCGCGTGTGCCTAACTTGCTGTCCAGCACTTTTATTCCCGGTGTCAGTCTTGTTTCTTCAGGCTGCATTTCCCTTGCCCAATCACCATGATATTGTCTTAGCCAATATTGATTAGAAGAAAAAAACAAATTAGCAGAAGCAAACTTTTTCAGCAACACATTGCCTTTTTCTCTATGCCTGATAACCGACCATTGCTCCACAACGTCTTCTTTCTTATAAATTTTATAATTAAGTGTTACTTCAAAAGGATAGGCGGGATCCCGCAGTAAAATGCTGGTAAGAGAAATATTGTCATCAACTTTTTTGGTTGAATAGCTTACATATTGCAAATCAAGCGAAGTATTGCCGTCAGCATGTGTGACTTCAATAGCTGGCTCCATAAGATTGTGTGAACCGGCAGGCGTATAAGCCGAATTGAAAATACCCGAATAATCACTGCTTCCGCTCTTAGTCATCACCGGTATGCTTTGATATTCGCCGGCATTATTAAGTTTTGTACCAAAGTAAATAATGGCGAGCCTGTTGCCTGTATCAGCCTGCAGCGCTATAGCATTGTGAGCGGTCTCAATATTTATGACTGTTCCTTTTTGACTATATCCTGTAAAAGAAAATAAGGCGTGGATAATAATTGATAGTGAAAGTAATTTAACCAGGCTTTTCTGTTGTGAAGCAATCACGTTCATTTTAGTGGAGATAATTTTAATTCTTCTTAAATCTGTTATCAAAGATATATTTCCTTATTTATGTTATCCGGCAAATTTTATTTCTTTTAAAATATTTCTTTTACTATCACTTTCACCCAAGCTGATTTTATTTCTCCGTTTTACAGAATCTTTACATATTTATTTGATAATGCTTAAAATAAAACTGAACAGGTAACGTTTCTGCTTTTTTTAAGGAGAAAGCGGACACCCATGCTGCAGGTCTGCAATTATTTACCTTATTTGCTGTAATAGATAATGACGTTGCAGGGCACATTAAAAAAAGTAGCAGGTATAGGTTATAAAAAAATCGAATCGGCATTTAGCAAAAAAGGCGATTACTATGGAATGAAAGCTAAAGAATTCGCCTCAATGGTAAAGGACAACGGAATGTCGTGGCAATCTCATCATGTGTTAGGTGCGCCTTTTAAATTGCCTAAAGGGCACTAAGATGCCGGCAACAGCAGACGGAAAGCCAATGGTGATGCCTCCGATGAGAAACCTGGGTGACAACTACCAGGAAATTATTGATGAATTAGCAGAAGTTGGTCTGCCATACCTTGTTTGTGCAAATACGCCGATAGAAACTGCAGATGAAATTAAAAACTCTATCGCAGTGTTGAATAAATCATCTGAAGCTGCAAAGAAAGCAGGCATTGTGATGGCTTATTATAATCATGATGCAGAGTTTAAGGCTGTGGATGGAAAAGTGCCGTGTAACCTGTTATTATCAGAAACGAATGCTGACGCACTTAAAATGGAACTCGATCTTTGCCGGGTCATAAAGGCGGAAGTTGACCCGGTTGATTTATTTAAGGGCACCTCTAAAAACCGATTTAACAATAAATTTATTTTGTAATTATTTGTAATTAGTTGATTTGTAGTATATTACACTATTATGAAGCGATTTAAACGACACAGAGACTATGGATTTTTCGAT